>Ga0182211_1000029_pt1 | contig 37490 bp, 29 predicted proteins | sample G5R1MG_20_FD_129660 | JGI IMG/M metagenome (GOLD analysis project Ga0182211, IMG submission 129660) | Switchgrass phyllosphere microbial communities from Michigan, USA - G5R2_MAIN_03OCT2016_LD1 MG | ecosystem: Host-associated > Plants > Phyllosphere > Phylloplane/Leaf | place: USA: Michigan... | reverse complement strand
TATGCCAGAAGTAATGTCCCTAGTCACTCGGAAATTACAGCCCCGCGATCAGTGCACACAAAAATAAGATACCTTCTACCACATCCTATAAACAAGCGGTCTTTATAAAATTAGTATAGTCTTGAACGTCTGGAAAATAGCTATTTAATCCTATAGAAATAAAAGATTAAGTCTAAAGGACGCGTTAGAAAATCGCTTTAATAGCAGTGACTTGCCGCCCCACCCAAATCTCGCTTTCGGCGACCAGGGACATTACTTCTGGCATAGACCATAGTAGTTGTCGGGAGCGGTTCTAGGGCTGGGGCGGAACAAGCGAATGCACCTAGTGCACGACCGCCATGTCTGTATGCAGTCGTGTTCATCCATGATTCGTAGTGTTCCATGGCACTGTCCCGAAGTTGCCAGCGAACAACTGTCCAGGGACGTTGGTGTCCAGGTGGGAAAGTCTAGAAGCGTTGCTTGATGACGGCAGACACGACTGCAATGTCGATCCATTTCATCTGCGGTGGGAAAGGCGGCAGAACAAGCGCTGGCGGCGTCCAACAAAGACCATGTTCTGGCAGTTGTGCTAGACGCTTTTGTCTGCAGTCGTTTCGTCGCATGGGGTTAGGTTAGGCTTTGGGCCGCCAAACCTGTGGGCAAATGCATCCTGTAGGCACCGAGGCTGGTTCCATGGTTCATGGCTCCAGCGGCAGCTGTCATGGAACGGCCCTAGCGGACTGCAGGCCGGGGGCCATGAGGCGCAGTCCCGTCTGATAATAGAAACGCAGCGGAAGCACTACGGTGACATGGAGCACCATCGAGAAAGGCAGGCTTGTCCGAGGCCATGTGTACGCCGGGCCGTCTGGTGGTGGATCGTGATCGTCGCAGACGAGGTGCCGACAAGGGCTGGCTTGCGTTTGCGGCGGCTATGGAGGCAAAGGAGGCACGTCGTTGTGGGAAGGGCCCTGTCGTGTCGAGCCGGCAGAGTCATGTGCACCCTGATTCACGATTTGGCGAACAGAACGAGTGGAGGAGGTCACGAAGCGCCAAGGGGCTAGGCCGCTCCTGGAAGCCTTCTCGAAGCCGATCGGCGCGCCCAAGGAACACAAGTCCTCCTTGAGCCTGACATCATCGTCGTTTCCATGACACACGGCCGGTGCACGCGAGCAGGCCCGGCCTCGACCCCAAACTGAACGGACCAACCCTTCTCGGAAACGGAAAAGCAGCAAGACAAGCCTCCAGTCGTTGCTGTCCGGATATGGCTAGCAAGGGACTTGCCGACGGCTGGGCGGCCATTTCTAGGTGTTTCAGAGTCGTTCGTATGGACACACGGGCTCAGATGGAAATTGAGTTACCAGCCTGGGGGCTGGCGAACGAATAAGGAGGCGCGTAAAGGGCGTTTTGAGCGACCATTGCCGTTCATTGGACCCGGGAGAAATGGCATGTTGCCTGGGTAGTATTGGGTTTGATTGCACCTCCTCACCCACCCGCTCCTCTCTGGATGGCAATGCCATGGCCCTTTTCACGCAGCCCTAGGAGCATGAAACAACCGATTCCCAGTGAGCTGCATGCAGATCAGCTCACTTTGCCTCCATGTCGGTGGGGCTTTGCTGGCGGTGGGGTGGGTGGCCTCGCGCCCATGTCACGCTTTTCTCACATGCCTAAAATAGCTCGAATCAACGAACCGTTCAACCAAGTTCATGCGGCCTTACCATCGGCCAACCATGGCCATGTGAGACGTGTGAGGCTGTGCCGTGTGGACAACGCATTGCACACCCTGTTTGCGAAGGAAGGCCTTGATGAAGAGCCAGCGCAAGGCCGTGACAACGCAACACGCCAACCCGGACGCTTCGCCACGTAGGCCTGGCCTCTTGACCGCGGCCGGAACAAAAGCCATGTCTACGTCATTCAAACGGTGATCTGGGGTAGAGGAAGGGGGCGGTGGGAGTTTGCTGTTCACCGCCACAAGCATCACAGCCGTCCACGGGACGACGGCCAAGCTGCCTAATAGAGAGGGGCTTGGTAGTCCAGCGTAGACGCACATTGTACCCATCGTGCTGGCAAGTGGATTCCTGCTGCATTCAATCACCTTGGCAGAACCTCCGGGCTCCGCAAAAGTGGGCGTATGAGTCAATCATGTGAAGAATTTGCCTTCGGTGGATTGGGGGGTGCAGTGCAGTCAAAGTGTGTTTCAACCAAGGGCGATGCCCAGAAATGGGAAATGAAGGTGAAATGGTAAAATTAGAATCCTTGATGAGAAAATAGAATCGCTGATGGGTATGTACAATTAAAACCGCCGTATGCAAGTATCTATAAGGAGCAAAAACGAGGTCGTGATCTAGTCCAGAAGCAACGCAGCGCTATGATGTATGTGATGATGCATGCCACAGAAAAAAACAACAACCAGAAAGTCAAACCGAATATGCAGCCTACCTACGCTGAAGGCCAGAATCATGATCACTAGGAAGTGTCTGTGTGCCGTGTATGCAAACCTACGCCTGAGCATGTTCCCAATCGAAGGATTGCGATCTTGTCCAAGATGCGCAACGGCTACCCCACACCGTGCGCATTCCCAAAAACCCCAACGATGTTGATTCCGGTTCCAGACCGGATATACAAGATCCACATCTTTTATTACTTATGCAAAATTCACTTGCCTACCAAGCCGGCTAGCCCACTCTCGAGTGCGGCCGATCATAGGGGGCATTGGGCGGAGATGGCATGGCGGACGACCGATCAGCCTCGTCAGGCTCCCGCTTCATGCTCTTAATACTTCCAGTACCGCTGCGCTGCGACATTCTATCCGGACTCCTCAGGGCTGGGTTCCGCGTCTCCGTTTCCTGTCGTGATAGTTCTGGAGCTTCTTCATCGCGTCTTCGTCTTTGATAGAGGTCAACGTAGGTGGGAACGCCGACCTCACGCTTGATGCAAAATTGAATTGGTGCGGGTGCAGTCCTTGCTCCGCACATCAGGTCATCTGCGGATTGTGGCCGTATCTGAGGCAAGGACTGATTGAACTGAGGCGGCACACTGGAGCGCGATTGTTGGTCCGCTCGTCTACGGCTGAAAGAACTGTTCCTCGTTCCTCCTATCCCTGACCCGCTATCTGACCGATAGTGGTAGCTATGAGGTCCTTGCGGTAACGTCGGAGGCGACTGGTGATGCTGATTTGGCATTGACGGCGGATTGGGCAGTATCTGAGCTGCGTTCGTTGGGGTGAAGCCATGCGGAGCTGTGGCGGGTGCGACGGGTAATTCTGGAGGAGAACTAAGCCCGGTAGCTGTTGCCGAAGGATGCAGCTGGAAGACAGGAGCATTGGCACGCGCACTCATCTCTTGCTCGCCGAGTTGCCAATGCATCGATTCGGCCGATCGCCAAGGGATTCCCATCTCAGTAGCCACCTTTTGCCACATTTGGTCCTTGAAACTATAATCGGTAGTCAGTACTAGCACACTTGATTGTAGAAATCTGGCAATGAACAAGCGCTGTGTCCAGAGCTTAGAAAGATAGATTTGAACCATATAGGACGATTCAGTTCCAAAATTCTTGAAGTACTTACCGAGCATAAAGGCGTGCAAGCTTATTCTTTTTTTCTTCATCCCATATAGCTCGCTTCTCGAGATAATTTTGATATCGCAGCCGGCAAGAAATGGAACTTCTGCCAGGAAGTCGTTTGGCGATGTCGTCCCACTTCATTCCTTGGCCCCTTAACTCGATTGTCAAGTTGTCTTCCTCTGGAGTCCACTTGGATTGCTTTTTAGCCGGGCTTTCGTCCAGTAGTGGAGTCTGAGATGCCTGCCGTTTGAGAGTCAACGGAGGCGACACATTTGTACCAGATGGGCCTTGATGAGTGGAACTGGGTCCAGAGGGCCCCGAATACAGTGGCCGAAACTGAGGGTGTGATGTCGGATCTGCATGTCGGTGGAGTTCTGAGATAGCAGGCAGCACCGGTCCTCCTATCATGGATCCGGGTCCCATTGGCGCTGAGGTCGGTGCTTGGTTAGAACATGCTGAGGTTGGGCCGTAGGATGCAGGCGGTGCATATCCCAGAGATCGGTTCGCATAGGCAGGTGAGGCTCTCTGGGATGGAGATTGCGTGTATACAGAGACGGCTGTCGTGTACGTTCTCCCGGCTGTCGTGGCGTTGGATGTTACTGACATCGAGCTCTTCTTGCTCACAGGCGACTCGGAGCCGCGAGGCTCGAGTAGTAGATTGATATCCAGGATGTGGTTTGGGGACTAGCTTTTGGCCAGCCCATGTGACGGTTACGATCTACGGAGTTTTCGTTCTGGTCTTAGGGAAGACTAGGATCGTGTTTTGATGTAGTTAGACAGTGCCAGCAAGGTTAGGTGTGAAGTGGTGGTGTATATGCCCCAATCGAAGCCCGGCCAGAGAGGGGGTACGGCAATAGGAAGCGGCGGAACGAGTGCAGTTCGGGCGCGGCGTGGCGTCGGACTCGGATAAGGCAGAAGCAATGCTAATTGTAAGAAACCAAAGATATCCAGCTGTGAAGGGAATGAGGCAGAGGTCGGTAGTGGTGAGAGCGAGCACAGCACCGGGGAATTGTTGTTGCTAGAGGTGAAGCGACCGAGGAGGAGAATGGCGGTGATGAGGCTTGTAGTGAGGCTAGTCGTGTCGTGGATACCACGCTGACCAGTTGCGAGGTATTTCAAGCAATTGACGCTCTAAGTGGTTGGTCGTTTTGAGCTATTGGGCTATGGGTCGGGGCCTCGGGCAAGGGATGAAACAGGCCAACCAAAAGGTTTGCCAACAACAAGCGTGCTTGGCCACTGAGTTTGTGCAGGAGATTCGAGGAGATGAGAGGTGTTGCGCTGAGGGGAATGACTACGGAGAATACGTGCCCGGCATGGATGTATGAGTAGACGCAGTAGAGAGAGTTAGTGTGCGACTGCCCCCGACTATTAGCATGCATCCCTTGAAGCCTGGAGTGGCCCTGGTGCCGCCTCGTCCTCCGTCCGCGGTAGGGATCCGGGGGTTTGGGATCAGGATGTACTCTTCGCGTTTCTGACCTGACACTGACTAGGTGTATTTTGGCGCTGTCGGCTCGACTCGTGCTGGCGGCGCGCCACATTCGAGCCCCACAGGCCAGCACTCTCCATCTTGGTTAGCAAATCGACCGGGAACTTAGCGAGCGGCCAAGGGCAAAAGAGAGAACCCTTACGGCCCAAGCTGTGAATCTTTGCTCGCCACGAAGCCAGCACGACACCCATTCTTCGCAACAGAGTGCCCGCCCATGACGTGATCATCCTTTCAGACCCGGACTTGGTGCCATCGCTGGCCTGCGCTCCTGGGGATTTCGGGCAACGTCGTGTACGCTGCTGCGTCTTATTTGCTGCCCTTTTTTTTGCTGTGCCAGGCCTGAATGGGCTCAACACAGGGCTGCGAAGCCAGCTGCTACGGGGGCCGCTGCCAACGATTGCCAGAGTCACCCAGCGCTGCCTACTGTGCGAACAACACACCGAGAAAAGGGCAGCGAATCAGGCGCAGATGAGAGCGGTGAACATGCCCAGGGATCTTTGAACAAAGGTCCAGGGTCGGGTTCGGGTGTGCAGAGGCGCAATGACATGGCGTCGCGGCGAACAAGATCGGCAGGATCCTTCGCCCTGCCCTACGGCGGTCTGTTGCTACCGAATATAGCCTTGCGAACGCTGGCTTCATGGTAACGGTGCAGGTGGTGACGATGGGTTGCCAGCTAAACGACGGGCTACGCAAGTAGCGACCACACTCGTCGCATGTCTTCGCAGCATTCAACGTCCCGTCAGCACCCCTGGAGATCCAAGGCCAGCCATGTTACCCCGGGCTTGACTTCGGGGCCAAGAGAACAGCGGTGAACGGCGATGGATGGCCGTGACGGCTGGTTCTTGGTCGGGCTCGCTCTCCCCACACCTCAGACGCGTTCCTCCTCCATGTCCCACTTACGGTCGTTGAGGTAGGTAGGTACTATGTACATAGTATGGTATCTACTGTTCGTGTTTGCACGGGGCTGTTTGTGGTAGGTCCGGCCTGAGCGGTGATCAGATAGGAACGTGTGCTACGTGGCCCACGTGAGACAAGGCTTTTCCTGCTTTGTTGTCTCGTGTCTGGGGGCCACGTTGCTGTCGTGGTGGTGAATGGACTGCAGCTGCACTACGCTGCGCGGCGTAAAGGTGCCAGGTCATCCTATGTAGACGGCAGTCCCGCGAGCGCGCTCCTCCACGGCCGCAGTAGCGGGGCAAGGCCATGTCTTCCCGAGCAGCGGGACGACGGCATCCGGATCCATTGTCTTCGAGGTGTCCAGGGATTCATGAATGATGCGCGGTAGGCGGTGTAGCTATGTCCCAAGCCGCTCCACGCTGGTCGCCGTTCTGCGCCTGGAATGGGGCGAAAAGCAAATACCCAGGGCGTTCGGCCGCCCAAGACCCAGCTGCATTAGCTATGAACAGTGGCCCCGTGCGTTCCCCTCGACGCAAATCAAAGGCTTCCGCTGGTGCGTGGCGTGAGGACTGACTCCCCCGCAGACTTGGATCTAGGGAATCTGTGGGCGACATGCCAATGCGATGCTTCCAACGCCCTGGTCGCAGGGTGCAACGTTCCGAGGAACCGTCAACTCCTTGTCATGTACGTCTGTGTCATGCCGGCCGCGCAGGCGGCGGCTGCCAATGGCGGTCGCCTGTGTGACGGCCTCATGCCACCACCACTATGTAGGTAGGTAGGCACTGGCATGGCTGGCGGTGCATGTCTCGGGTGCTTAGCCTGATGCGGGCTTGTGCAGCCAGGCTGTCAGTTCCGTGTTGGCACAGCAGCACTGCTCATTCTGTAGGTATGTACGCACACGCCGGCGCCGTATCTTGTGTTTTTGGGGGCCTGGCACGCTGCATCAAACAAGCGGTGAGGCGATCCGGTCATTGGAGGAAATTGGCGCGCCATGGGCACCCCCAAGCTGGGGGTGGAGTTTGCAAGCGCGTGACGGCAGCGACGCGATCCGATTCATGGCTCGGGGCAGATCGAACGACGGCGGCTCGAGCTGGTCGCGGCCCCGCGATTTGCTGTCCAGAGAGGCCACTTCGAGTCGCGGCCTGGCCGGTCTTGGCTGGCAAGTCGGCGGCTTTGCATCCAGGCGGAAGCTGACGGCCCCCGAGTCGACAGCCAGGTACCCACGCGGTGCAGGACGCCCGAGGCCGCTCGAGGCCGCTCGCTCCATGCGGGGGGAGCGTCCAGCGGCACCGGGAAAGACGTCGCGTTCTGGTCGTCCTGCCACGGCCATGTGTGTGGCGGCGATGGATGCGAGCGCGTGGGGTGTGCAGCCTGTCCTGCGACGTGTTCCTGAGGCCTTCGCCCTCGTCAACACGGCCGTCTTGGCATTCTCGCTTGAGATGCCTGATTCATCCACCCCACGGCCGTCCACTCTCTCTCCCGTCCAAACAACTGCGCCATACCGGGACCCTCGCGCCGAAAGACTGCATGCAGTACGCGGCAGCTGGCAACTCGACAAATCCAAATCCATCCTCCGGGCTGCGCTCCAGTCCCCCAACACGCATCCCAAGTTCCGAACACTGTGGATTCGGCTTACCGTCAGCCAAGATGGCATCCCTCCACAGCGCGGCAGACGTGCCTCTCATCATCACCTCTCCCAACGCCTCTTCGGAGCGCCGAATCTCTCCGTCGTGGAGCATAGCCCATCTGAAGACCCGCCTCGAACCCATTACAGGCGTGCCAGCACGCAGCCAGACGTTGTCGTTGCGCGTTGGCTCACAAGATGCTGTGGCGCTGGTTGCCGCGGACGAAGAGCAGACGTGCCTGGCAGCCTTTCCATTACAGCCATATGCAGAGATCACGGTGAGTCGTTCTCGTTCCATGGTTGCGTGGCATCTACCATGTACAGACCTGTCTTGTGGGTGGGTGGGGAGCGTGGCAGAGCGTGCTATCCTGTTACCAGCTGCCACATTTCTCTAGCCGTCATCCTCGTGTTAGTGGAACTGTCGGTTCTATTGCGCTCGTTCGCCCTCTCCATGTCTCATCTTTATTTGGCATCCTGGTCCGGCAATGATTGCTCCACCACGTAATGCCTGTCCTGCCCGGCCCTTCTCACTTCCTGCTACCGCTGGACGAACACGTTCAACAAAGTTTGGCCGCATTCACTAACCATGTACCTAAACTCCATCCTGACCTCCCCGATCTAGATCACCGACATGCGTCCGCCAGCGGCTCGAACGGACTTCACCGATCTCTCGGCCGTAGAAAAGTATGAGATGCCAAGTACAGAGTACGAGTCTCGAACGGATAGCGTCCTCGCATGGAAGAAGGCCCAGAAGCTCGGTCGATTCGACCCGAATGCTCTGACCATAGAACAACAGAAAATCCGCGCCTCGGAGCGGGAGGTAGAAGAAAGAGGTAAGCCGCGTGTGCATCTTGGCCATGATGATCCAGACTCCCGATGTTGGCGTCCACAGCAATCAAAAGTCCCAATCCACGCACCTCCCATCTAAATTAAGAAACCAGCGTTTTATCTTTTTTTTTAAGATTGCAAATTAGCGCCGCCTCCTACGAAGATCTGCGCCAATGCTGCGGCCCGCAGGGAACGGGCGCTGGTCTCGAGATTTGAAGAACGTCTCCACCCTGGTCATCACCCTCGCTCTCGCCGTCCATTCGTCCTCAAATCTTATAATCCACTTCCAATCTTGCAACCTGAGGGCTGTGTGTGGGAATTCGAAGGTGGCATGCGGATCAGTCGCTCCAATTCTATTGGAAGGCAGCCACGCCTGTGCAGCCGATGGTCCGTCACATGCCCCAAGTTTGTTTACTTCAATGCCACCACAGAACCCCGCAGTTTCGATACTGCAGTCTCAATTTACAACGCTCTTCATTGCGTGTTTCTGGCGGGGTTGCGTGTCGGTGGCTATACCCTGCGTGATCTGCGCTTGTAGCAAGCCTGCTACTCGCCAAACCAAGCAACTGCTCTTGGAGTACCGACCTGTGGCCTCGCCTCGACTATGAATGCCCTACTAAACTCTCTATATCCACTAGCAATCACATGTGTTGGCGGATTAGCTCAGCTAATGCATTGCATTAGGATTGTCGATCTCGGCACGTGTACGTCTCCTGCCGGAAACAGATGCGCGAAGAGGCACAGTTTCATACATTGGACTGGTTCCTGAGATTCCTGGAGTCGGCGTTTGGGTCGGAGTCACGCTGGACGAGCCCACGGGCAAGAACGACGGCACAGTCAAGGGCAAGCGGTACTTTGCGTGCGGCAATGCCCACGGTGTCTTCATACGACCCGAACGATGCGAGGCTGGCGACTTCCCACCCCTCGACTTGGGCGATGAAGATATGGAGGAGCTGTGAACGCTGTTTTCTGTTCAACACAAGTGATACTTCAATACCACGTTCGAAAAGATGATTTGAACGCCTTGTAAAGCGACCAAAGTTATTCAAACGTCACCTGAGGACGATGCGCGCACACCTATGATAACGAGACTGCATGCTTCCTCTCACGACAGTTGAGTTGCTGAGAGATTGCTGGTATACCGCCTTGTTCGCAGTAGTCAAGCCATCATACCTGGACGTTGTCAGTGACACATGCGCTGTTTGAAGGAGAATCCTACCATATGAGCCTCCCCCCCCCTCGTGCTCAGTCCACGTTCCACTTGGCCCATGAATGCCTCGGAGATTTGAGGAGTCCATACCTTGTGTTCGTAAAGGGCCTTTCCATATCGACAAGGTGGCCATTGAAACCATAGTGCTGAGCAATGGCGACGAGAATCCCCACAACGGGACATGTTATGGGATCTATTCGCTCCTCGGTTTCTCCCGGCGTTGGGTCTATGACAGGTACGGGAAAGGGGTAGCGGTAGGGTCGGTGGCTTCTGGTTGCAGCTGCTGGTCCACTGTCTGGCTGGTGTTCGGCCGAGGACGAAGGAACACACCCCCGCGACGGGTAGGGGCCGGGTACTTAGCGCCGGCAGGGGCGTCCTTGGCATGCAAGGATCATCTCTCCGGAGTGCCTCGCAGCTACGCGGGCCAAACGTGTCTTTTTATCGCCAGGCACCGTCATCAGTGAACACACGTCCTCGACCCCTCCCACCCCGTCGATCCCCCGCAGCGTTTCTTCTTCGCATAGCCGGGCATCCTACAGCGAAAAGCTCTGCGCCATGATGAATCTCTTCCGGTTACTGGGTATGGCGGCAAGACGGCGTCGCAGCGCGTTTCCTTGAAGGCGCCTGCTAACATTGGCCGCAGGAGATCTGTCCCACCTCTTCTCCATCTTGATTTTGCTGCACAAGATGAAAGTCTCGAGCGTATGACAAGCCATTGGCTCGCCATTGCCACGCGGCGGCTGACCAGGGCACAGAGCGCATCGGGCATCTCATTCAAGTCGCAGTTTCTCTACCTCGTCGTGTACCTCACCCGCTACGTCGACCTCATATGGACCTTTTATGATCCCAACGCACTGTATAACACGTGCTTCAAAATCATCTTCATCGGTACCTCGGCGTACACAGTCTACCTGATGCTCAACGATTACAAGCCCACGCATGACCCGAATCTGGACACGTTCAAAGTGCAGTACCTGTTAGGTGCGAGTGCTGTCTTGGCCATAGTGTTTCCGTACAAGTATACCTTTTCCGAGGTTTGTCAGACGCGCAGGCTTGCACGTCGAGCGATGCTAACCAAAGCAGATACTTTGGGCATTCTCCATCTGGCTCGAGTCGGTGGCGATTCTGCCGCAGCTCTTCATGCTGCAAAGAACGGGCGAGGCCGAAACCATTACCACGCATTATCTCTTTGCGCTGGGAGCCTACCGTGCGCTGTATATTCCCAATTGGATCTACCGATACGCCTTTGAAGTGCCCCGATTCTACGACCCAATTGCCGTGATTGCTGGCATCATCCAGACAATCTTGTATTCTGATTTCTTCTACATCTACTACACAAAGTGAGTCACCTTAGCGCCGTGTCCTAGCTGCAAGGCGCTGACACATTGCAGGGTCGTCCAAGGCAAGAAGTTCAACCTGCCGGTGTAGAGCACCAAGGTTACGACGGATTCACCGATATACCTTTAGGCCAGGCGACGGGGCCATGCTTGCACTTTGTGTACCTTAGGGATTTGCTAAGATTGGCGTTCGTAGGTGGTGTTGGCTAATGGGCTGGACGCTCGAACGGGTCACGAACATAGCCACTGTGTTTTCTCATCATGTCTGGGAGGCGCGGCAGTCTAGAGAATGGCGCATGGAGTATGTGTGCAGGCGATTTAGCAGAATGTATCCACTATCAAACGGTGTCGGGTGCGCCAGGTGCCCACTGCTGACTGGAGCGAGGTACGTGATGGATGAATTGGCTTGGCCACGTAATGATTTGGATCGATGGTCAATTGCACTCATGTCGCATGCACCAACGCGATTTGCTGGTTGCTGGTTTGCTGATTGCTGGTGCGCGCCAACGCAATCCACGGGCTCTGTTGGTTGCGTCATGTCGGATGTGAGATGAAGGCACGTGCCAGTGGACAACGCTGGAGCTTGCCAATCAAGCGTGCGCCAATTCTCGCCACACCCCTCGTCCCCCAACCTTGACCCTCCCTGCCCTTCAAACATATCTATTCCTATTCTATCCGCTCGCTATCCTGTGCCTCCCGCCCAGCTTAACCCCGCGCCCACGTGCCCAGCGTACCCACGCTTCGCGTTCACAGCTGAACGTAGAAGACACACTCGAAGATCGGCGCACAGCCGTCACATCGCTACCCAATACAACACCATACGCCATGTTCTGCCTACGCAGCTGGATACCGGTGTTGTTCTTCCTGTATGCCACGCCACTCAACCCCTCGCGTCGCTACTGCGCGACGTACTAATTTCACGTCAAGGGTACGCACCCACGCCTCGCCAGTTTACCTAGTCCTCTTCATCTCGGCTACCTATTTTCTCAACCGACCATGCGTGTATTGCTCGCTGCTCCTCTTCATCCTCGTCGTTGCGCTGTTTGACTTCCACAGTCCGTGGTTCGATCCGCCGCTTGCAGAGACGGCGGAACTGGCACTGAATGGCACAACGACGCCGCTTGTCGAGAGCGCCGGTGTGTTGGCACAGGCAGTGAACCACACAGCAAAGGCAATGGCCAAGGGTGCAGTGGAGGCGTTGAGAGAGAAGACAGACATGGGAGCCGTGGGCAGCAGTGGGCAGCAGGGCTATGACTGGGTCAGGGGGCTGTTGGGCAAAAAGGAGTGGAGGGTGCAGTGCTTGGACGTGTTGATCCGGGTCTGATGGCGTGGCCGAAGATGGGACGGGCGAATGGGCGTGGCTTTATAATACCAGACTTTTTTGGAGTGGATAGGAGCACTGCATGGTCTGGCGCTTGGATCGTCGCATTTGTATGGCGTCCTAGAAAATACCACAATCTGAATTGAATCTACATAGGAAGAAGAGAAGACAAGACACGGTCGGCTCGGCCTTTGTATATACAATTGTGCTGGTTGAGTTCCAGCGGGTTACGCCACCTCGAGAGTCCTATCCACGACAAGACGTGCTCAGGAATCCGGGTGACATCATGAGAGTCTTTCGTCCTCGCAATCTACACAATACAGGATCGAACTCACGTCCCATGGCTAATTGGGAGACTGGTCCTGCGCTAGCATGCAGTCAAGGATGTGCCCGCCGCGGGGCACGCGCACCTTTCCGCGAGAGTGCATGCAGCATACACGCGGTTCTTCTCTCTCTCTCTCTCTCTCCCAGTAGCCACCACTAGAGTCACGAGAGCCAATAGAGTAGGGTTCACGCCATTGGAACACCCACCCTGGCGGCTTTCACTGCATTGTCGAGACTCTGTTCTCGATCGTTGCGCCGCTGCTCACCTACCTTCCGAAGCTCCAGGCTTGCGACCTTCACCCATCAGCGGAGCTCACCGAGCTTTTCTTCGTACAGAGCCGCACACAGGACCCCGCAGACACAATCCAGACACCGCCCACGACTCGCGCTTCCTCCGTTGGGCGCATATACAATCCAGACGCGGTTCTGCCAGAGCGAGGTGACCAGCAGCTTTGCAATCATGGCTTCAGATCGCGATATCCTCCCCGCCTGGTAAGACCGCCAAACCGCCAAGTGGCTTTGGGTGATATGTCCTCGAGGCGACGAAGCTAACTAGTGCTTTCTTCCACAGGGTCAAGCCAGCGCATTACGCCCTCTCTCTCCACGACATCGAGTTTGGTGGCAGCTTCAGTTACAAGGGGACGGTCAAGATCACCACTAAGATTACAAAAGACGGAGGCTTCAACGACTTGGTCCTAAACGCTCACCAGCTCAAAGTGGAGAGCGCCGCGCTCAAATATGGGGACAAGTCGCGCCCAGTCAAGGACGTCTCGTATGACGAGAAGAGGCAGCGTGTCACGCTGGATTTTGGAGAAAGGATCGAATACCGGGGCGAAGCTGAGCTGGAAGTCAAGTTTGAGGGCACCATTAACAACATCATGGCCGGCTTCTACCGCTCCAAGTACAAGCCAAAGGGCGAGGTCCCTGCATCTGTTGCAAAGGACGATGAGTTTCACTACATGTTCAGCACCCAGTTCGAGTCCTGCGATGCCCGTCGCGCCTTTCCCTGCTTTGATGAGCCCAATTTAAAGGCCACCTTCGACGTGGAGCTTGAGGTCCCAAAGGACCAGACCGCGCTTAGTAATATGCCGGCGAAGGAGATCAAGTCCAGCAAGCGGGATGGCTTCCACACTGTGGTCTTCGAGACTTCTCCCGTCATGTCGACCTATTTGTTGGCATGGGCTGTTGGCGACTTTGAGTACGTCGAGGCTTTCACCGAGCGCAAGTACAACGGCAAGAACATCCCGGTCAGGGTCTACACCACTCGCGGCTTGAAGGAACAGGGGCGCTTTGCCCTGGACAACTGCCACAGGATTGTCGACCACTTCTCAGAGATCTTCCAAATTGACTACCCGCTTCCCAAGGTTGATCTTCTAGCGGTTCACGAATTTGTGAGTAATACTGACTTGGGTACGTAGAATTGCGCTGATCTCTCAGGCAATCATACGTAGCCATACTCCCCCATTGATTACGTTGAGCTGACCATGTATCTCTAGTCACACGGCGCCATGGAGAATTGGGGACTCATCACCTACCGGTTAGTAGGATGCATTTCTACTCCATGGTGACATCGCTAATCGGCTGCCAGAACTACCGCCGTGCTCTTCGATCCCGCAACATCAGCAGACAGCTACCGGAACAGGGTGGCTTACGTTGTAGCCCACGAACTGGCCCACCAGTGGTTTGGCAACCTCGTCACCATGGATTGGTGGAGCGAGCTATGGCTCAACGAAGGGTTTGCTACATGGGTCGGATGGCTTGCTATCGACCATCTCTACCCTGGTATGATGAACTCTGAAATCCCTTCCAGAAACTCTACTGACGGGATTCACAGAATGGAACGTATGGGGCCAGTTTGTTGTACGCCACAAGTCTCGAGGTACCGCATCACATGCCCGCCTGCTGACGCACTTCTAGACTGATTCTGTGCAACAAGCCTTTGCTCTCGACGCGCTACGTACCTCGCACCCTATTGAAGTCCCTGTCTACGACGGTCTCGAGGTGGACCAGATTTTCGATCACATCAGCTACCTGAAGGGCAGTTCTGTCATTCGCATGTTGAGTGCTCATCTAGGCGAGAAGGTGTTCTTACAGGGTGTTGCCGACTATCTCAAGGCCCACCAGTATTCCAATGCCACGACAAACGATCTGTGGGGTGCGCTCAGTAAGGCATCCGGCCAAGACGTCAACAGCTTCATGGACTTCTGGGTCCGTAAGATTGGTTTCCCTGTCGTTACGGTGACCGAGAAGTCTGGCGAGATTGGCTTGAAACAACAGCGCTTCCTGCTTGCGGGTAATGTCAAGCCCGAGGAAGATCAGACGACTTGGTGGATCCCGCTTGGTCTCCATTCTGGCGATTCTGCTTCGACGGCTTCAGTGAACCAAACGACCGCTCTCACCAAGAAAGAAGATACCATCAGCCATGTCCATGGTAGCTTCTACCAGGTCAACAAGAATCTCACGGGCTTTTACCGCACCAACTACCCGGCAGACCGTCTGAAGAAGCTAGGCGAAGAGCGACACGAGCTCACTGTAGAAGACAAGATCGGTCTCATTGGCGATGCCTACGCGAACGCTGTTGCTGGTTATGGCTCGACAGCTGGTCTCCTTGCATTGGTAGAGCGCTTCTCCGATGAGTCAGATTACCTTGTGTGGTCGCAGATTTTGACCAACATCGGCAACGTACGAAGCGTTTTCTCTGGAAGCAAGGACGTCAGCGAGGCTCTGAGCAAGTATCATCTCAAGCTTATTACGCCTGCCGTAGAGCGGGTTGGTTGGGACTTCAAGGAAGGCGAGAGCTTCCTGGTCGGTCAGCTTCGTGCTAGCCTCATCCTCTCTGCCGGGGTTGTTGGTCACCAGGCTACTGTTGACGAGTCTCTTCGACGCTTCGACGCCTATTTATCGGGGGAAAACAAGAGCGCTATCCACCCCTCTCTGCGACGAGCGGTTTTCGCAACTGCGATCAAGAACCGCGGCGAATCAGCCGTCAAGGCTATACAAAACGAGTACTTGACAACTACGTCGATTGATGGTCGAGAGATCTGCCTCCAATCGCTCGGTCGTGTGCCATCCCCGGAGCTTGCACAGGAAGTCATGAAGTTTATCTTTTCCGACAAAGTGGCCATGCAAGACAAGCACTCGGGAACTATCGCTCTCGCCAACAACGCCAAGGTGCGGGCCGAAGTCTGGCATTTTATCCGCGACAACTGGGACGCCAAGGTGCATCCTACGCTCAGCGGCAACCTGGTTGTGCTGGAGCGCTTCTTGCGCTTTGGGCTCAACAAATTCGCGGAGGAGACAATCGCAGACGAGATTCAGAAATTCTTCGAGGGCAAGGATACAAGGGGATATAACAAGGGACTAGAGGTGATTGACGATACGATTCGGAGCTATGCTGGGTACAAGAAGAGGGACGAGAAGGTGATCAGGGAGTGGTTGGTAGAGAATGGGTATCTGCGTTGACTGCGTGTGAAAGCAAAGCGCAGGAAGGCTATATTGGGGGCTGGGTAGCAGGCACTCCATACCACTTTTGAAGGCGTACTTCCCACGGCAGTGAGGAAGTACATCAAGTGTCGTTCTTGTCAACCAGGAGAACTGGTTCTACCTAGGGAGTATTTACCATGTACGTTCTGTCCGCCACCCCCTGTCTGGGTCAAGCCTTCCGCCCACGCCAGCCCATTGAGCATCTGTCCGGCCGGAAGGCAGGCGAAGGCTAGGTCGATGGCGTGAAGCCGCTGGTTGGACACCGCCTGTGCCATGTGGTAGCGCGCACCTCGTACCGATCGGCAGCCCCGAAAGCCACTGCGAACGGGAGCGCGTCTGCGGGTGATCGACAAGCGGCGTGGACGCCGCTTGCAGAGCTGTGCAGCGCCCCGTACCAGTCGCATGGATCGCTCGTGGCCCCACTGGCTGGATTGCCAAGCTCGTCAGCTCATCTTGCGACCACGGAACTGGAATAGCAACTGTCTTCCTGTCACGACGGCGGCTCCCCGTATCGATTCCAAGCGTCTACCTAGTCTGGGCGTCTGGGCGTCTGGGCGTCTGGGCAATCTGGGCTGCCCCAGGGGAGCGGTCTGGGCCTGACGAGGGCATCTCAGCATCATCGAGGGTGTTGTCGGTCGCTGGTGGGGGGAATGGCTCCTCCATGGGCCATTCCTTTGCTCTGGACGATTGCCTACTGACGAGGCCCGGCTATGTCGAGGCGCCCGTAACGACCTACCTGCGCCCATCGTTGCTTTGGGCGAAAGAAGCCACTGCTTACCGTGCGTATCCGAGATTCGATACCTCGTCAAGCCGAACATCTTCCTATGCCAAGGCTACTAGGTACCACCGCGCGACTCGAAGGGTTGAAAACGGTGCTCTGCCTGCTGGACACGCCACGCAGCCCCTCCCCTACATCTGGACCTGGACCTGGACCTGGACCTGGACCTAGACATCCAGTCGCTTATAATGGTTGGCGTCTCTCCGCCTTGTACAGCCTTCCGCTAATTTCCCGTCTCTTTGTCTCTGTTGCGATCGGCCGTAGAGATCACTGTCACTCACTTCAGTCGAGGCCTCATGTCCCTGCTCAGCACTCGTTACTGATTTCTCAAAACCACCCTCCCTTTCTGCTTGAGGAGCCAAAGCTTTCGACGCTGGCATTTGGTTCACTTACTACCAGAGATATTTCCTCAACGCGATCTGCACTACTTCTCAAACGATGCACTTTGCAAGCGTCCTCACTGCTTCGTTGGTGGTGCCGCTAATCGCTGCTCACGGCAATGGTCACTTTCATGCCGCTCCCAAGATCATCGGTCTGCCTCGTAGCAATATTGGAGGGCTGAAGAACAGAAATATCCTGGGTGGCCATGAAGCACAGAACGTGAGCCCTCGTCGAGGCTCCAAGCTGGTCTCGCGCCAGGCTGGTGGTGATGCAGAGGGGCGATGTGGGAAAGATTTCGGCTGTGCAACTTGCAACCCTGGATACTGTTGCTCAACTGCTGGATATTGCGGGAATGGCTCAGAGTACGTCCAATGTGCAAAAAGTGGGTGATTGACCTGCTGACTTGTCATGCAGCTACTGCCAGTCTCCGGATTGCAACTTTGAATACGGCCCTGGATGCGACGCAAACCAGGTTCCTCTTGGAGGAAGTACTCGCAACACGGCTCGTACTCAGCTTGGAAACCAAGAATACGGAGGTGCAGGAATCTACAGCTGCGTCACGCCGGGAGACGTTGCCATCACCTACGATGATGGCCCTTACATCTACACCGACGATTTATTGACGCTCCTCGCCACCAAAAACGCAAAAGCCACGTTCTTCGTCACCGGCATCAACATAGGCAAGGGCGCTATCGACACGACCACGGCATGGAGCGATGTGATCAAGCGAATGGTGACCGAGAAGCATCAAGTTGCAAGTCACACCTGGTCCCACCAAGACCTCAGCGCCATCACCAGTGCCCAGAGATACGATCAGATGATCAGGAACGAGATGGCTCTCACAAACATTCTTGGAAAATTCCCCACCTACATGAGGCCGCCGTACTCTTCCTGCACGGCCGAATCGGGCTGTCAGAAGGATATGGCGGATCTTGGCTACGTCGTCTCGTACTTTGATCTCGACACGGATGGTACGTCACACACCACCACAAGCGCACTGAATTCCTATGCTAACCACGATAGATTACAACCAACTCACCCCCGTCAAGATCCAGGTTGCCAAGGACAATGTGGCCGCCGGCTTTAACAACACCAGTCCTTCCACCGATAGCCGTTTGACTATCGCCCACGACATCCACCAGTTGTCCGCCCAGAACCTGACTGCGTACATGCTCGACTACATTGGCGGCCTCGGATTCAAGATGGTCACACTGGGCGAGTGCATGGGCGAGCCAGAGGCGAACTGGTACCGCACGCCTGCTGCGCGCGTAGCTAGCACCTCGTCCTTTCCGGCCCCGACTTGCTCGAGCAGCGGCTCATCCACCGTCTCGTCAGCCGCCGCCGTGGCTACGCCTACCGCCATCTCTACCGACGCCACATGCGGTAGCGCGGCAGGGACGACGTGCAAAGGATCTCAGTTTGGTGACTGTTGTTCCGGCAGTGGATGGTGTGGAAGCACCGCTGATTATGTACGTTCAACGGTCATGGCCCAATCTGTGTACAGCAGCTGCTAATAGTGCTCCAGTGTGGCGCAAATTGCCAGCCCGGCTTCGGATCCTGCGGCATCTTCTCTTCGTCTGCCGTGTCCTCTGCCGCGTCATCTGCTGCTGCTTCGTCTGCCGCATCGTCTGCTTCGTCTGCCGCATCGTCTGCTTCGTCTGCCGCATCGTCTGCTTCGTCTGCAGCATCGTCTGCTTCTGCTGCCGCATCGTCTGCTTCGTCTGCTGCCGCATCGTCTGCTTCGTCTGCCGCATCGTCTGCTTCGTCTGCTGCCGCATCGTCTGCTGCCGCGTCGTCTGCTTCTCGATTGTCTGCCGCATCGTCTGCTTCGTCTGCTGCTGCATCGTCTGCTGCCGCGTCGTCTGCTGCTGCTTCTTCGTCTGCTGCCGCGTCATCTGCTGTTGCTTCTTCGTCTGCTGCCGCGTCGTCTACCGCTGCCTCCTCTGCCTCAAGCACTGTCCCCAAGGTCTCTTCTTCGGCTTCAACCGCCAAAGAATCTTCCTCAGCGTCAAGCATCAAAGACTCTTCCTCGGCGTCAAGCATCAAGGCTTCTTCCTCAGCTTCAAGCTCCAGGGCTTCCTCCTCGGCACTAAACACCCCTATTTCTTCCTCGACCTCAAGCAACAAGGCGTCTTCCCTGGCCTCGAGCACCCCCGTTTCTTCCTTGGCTTCAAGTACTAAGGTGTCTTCTTCCCCAGTCTCAAGCACTAAGCCCTCCCCCTTCTCCTCCTCTTCCTCTTCCTCCAGTATCAAGGTCTCATCCAGCATCAAGGCCTCCTCATCCGCCCCTTCGCCCACCCCCTCACCAAGTCCTCCAACCATAAAGGTTTCCCCCGACGGATCATGTGGTGGCAGCAAGGGCTACACATGTCAGAACAGCCGCTACGGCGACTGCTGCGATAGGTCCAACCGGTGTGGATATCTCCCTCTATCCTGCATGAGATTGTTCGGGTGCCAGGATGATTTTGGAAATTGTTATATTTTGTAATTGTTCGCTGTCTATTACAATGTAAACTCGGATTTGAAAGATTGAATATGAAATTTCACGACTGAACCAAAATTTCCGAAGATTATCGCCGTCGCAAGCAAGGATGGTGAGGTGCTGGCGCAAATTGATGTACATTTTAGCCAGTCATACTTGTATATACTCGTACTCTATGAAAGTAAAATTGAGCAATTTCTCAGTGTACAGCTTGACTTTGTTTATTTTGTGGCGAGGACTTTGCAGGAGTATAAATGCTGCAGGCAACTCCCCTGCGCGAAAGGGCTGCTGATATGTATTCATCGGGCGTAAATGACAAGTGCAGGCGCATTATTCTTCTTCTCTTTTCAAAAGAATTTTGCGAGGTAGCTCTTGGGCATCGGAGTCCGCCTCGAGGATCACATGTGCCTGGGTAATCAGCACAGCATGGCTATTATCCATGCTCCTTCACAGCTTCTCCACGCATACGCACCAAAAGTGCGAAAACACATTCCCTTGGCTATACAGCTTACCAACACATCCCGCGTTCACACGGCTCGTTTTGAAAATCCACAGGCGGAATGAAGGGGAAGGGTAACCCTGGTTGTTTATTACATGCTATGTAGATAGGAATAAAGTGCCGAAAAGGTATCCGGGGGGGGGTGGCATGGACGGAATCCAACCGTTTCGTCCCCTACGCCCCGATTGCCTGAGGATTCCAAAACACACCGTTGGGATCAAGCACCTTCTTCTGCGCCGCCAAGCGCGCGTACAACGCGTCGCCATAGTACATCTTGTGCGCCGTCGCCGCGTCAAAGGTCGAATCGACGTAGTTCAGGTATCCGGCAAAATGGGTCTGCGGCTGCGCGTTGACTATGGCACGGTTGACGCCCTGTATGAAATTGATCGAGTTTTGCGTGCTGCCGCCCCAATTCTGAAATACCCACAGGCTGTCGCGGTCTTGATATGCGGCGAATTCGGTGTCTTTGCTGTTGATGGCGGATCCCGGGCCGCCGTACAAGTTGATAATGAGGTAGTACTGTTCGTCGCCAGCGGCCTTGAGGTGGTCGTAGAGGGCATCCAGAGCCGTGGATGTAAGGCCGCCGTCGGCTTCGGGGACGGTAAGGGAGTTTGCGTAGAAATCCTCGTGTTGCGTGTAGTTGGTCGTGGAGACGGTGATTGTGGCTGCGTTGGATACTTTTACGAGGAAGTCATACCAGGATAGGGTCTCTACAGTCTCCTTACTTGCGGGCATGCTGCGGAGTAGTTCGGGCTTCACTTTGGTTTGGAAGTCATCGGCGGAACCGAAGTATGAACCTTGGAGGTTAAAGCTACCATAGTTGTCGATATAGAAGCCGAACCCGATGTTCTTATCAATCACCGAAGCATTCTTGGCGACATCCTGAATGTGGAGGAATGAATTGGTGAAGGTGTCTTTGGCGTTCAGGACGTTCTGGAATGAATACTGGAAGTAAAGGATACTTGATGGCGCCGGCTGCGTCTGGATGTAGAAATTGGTGACAACGCCAAAGGAGTCCGCTGCGCCCCTAATGGCCCAGAAGACGTCGGAGTGCTCGCTAGCAGAGGCTTTGACAAGAGTGCCGTTGGCGAGTACAACGTCTGCGGCGACAATCTGATCCAAAGCAAGACCCCAGTTGCGAGAAGTCCAGGCGTATCCTCCATGGGTATAGTGGCCTCCAATACCGACACCGGGGCAAGTTCCATGCGAGACCGCAGCATTGCCTTGCTTGAAGATACCATCGCCAAGGTTACCAAGGCGAACGCCTCCCCCGACAGATACTATGCCAGAGCTCTTATCAAGGTTGATGGACTGCAGAGGCTGAAGGTTGATGATTAATGATCCATCTTTACCGCCAGAACTGATGCTTGCGTAAGAGTGACCACCTGATTTGGCTTGAACCTTAAGTCCTGCTTGGCCAGCGCAGACAACCGCATCCTGAACATGTTGGTTCGTGGTAGGAAGAACAACAACAGCCGGCTTGTAAGCAAGCCGCAGATTGTACGGCTTAACCAGATCAGAATAATCCGCATCGGCGCTCGTCTTGTAAGGAACATTCTTTCCTCGGAGGCATTGGGAGGCTGAGTCTGATGTTTCCGCTCTGGTGTTTAGAGTCGATCTTGAGGCGCAAGCCGAGCCCACAGACAAGAGTCCTGCTGTGAGGGAGACGAGAAACTTCATCTTGGTGAGGGAAATGGTGAAGTTCCACTGTATCAGTGGAGGATTCGGGAGTAGCCGAGAATGCCATTATCTTTCGGGGCAGCATCGAAGTAATTTAACTAGGTACCTGATGGATCGACGCCCACACTCCGCGACTCACGACTTAAAGATACGTAATCTCGGGGCTTACTGTGTACATACTGCCCATCTTCTTAAGCTAACCAGTCCATTGACCTAAAACGATTGTTGCCACTTCAGTGAAGTACATGCGCCAGCGCCACACGGTGGAGCGAATACGAGAGTCGCATGCCCAAACGGTGCCAGTACGTCTGCAACGTGCGACAACGAAACCTCACAAAGCAGCATCGTACTGCACGGCTGAATACTGCTGAATAGCTAGGCTGTCAGCACTCGGCATCATAGCGTGTTCATTCGGCCCGAATCAAACGTTATCCTTTCTGTGTAACACTACACAAGTTAGGCCTCACCTCCTCGATTGCAGTTTACATTGTCCTGTTCCTATCTCCTTCAACCTCAGTTAATGGGAAATTATCCACGGATTACGTACAGTAAGTAGGTTTTGGCAAAATGCCGTTCCGGATCCGCATTCACCGACTGGGTGTAGCGCGAGTGGTGGCGAGTAGGTGAGTATAAATGTTCTATTTTTGGACACACGAAGCCTATTGTGACGTGGGTGGCCAAATTAGCGTGGAAATTTAGAAATGAATGCTACATAATAAACAATACCTAAATAAGGAATCTCCATTGTAACGAATACGACGGGTAGAGAGCGATGCGCACCATCCGCCACCACTCTGCGGTCTCACCTCGCCAAGGCCGATTAATGCAACACGACCAATAACAGCATCTCACGTAGAGCACATGACACAAAACACGATAATTGATTTTTAATCACCTTGTCCCGTGCAAAAATCATCACGACAGCACGTGGATAGCAAGCTACTTGCGCTGGACGCTGGGTACCGGGACATATCTCCAGCAATGGTTGCCGCACTCCATTGCGCAGCTACAGTCTGCGACAGACATATTCCCTTGACTAATACACATTATGGAAAGACCCGAAACACCGTCCGGCATTCTTAGATAGTGCCGTTCAAATCATTTTCGCTCGTGGAACTAAGTGAACTCGTTGGGCAGGACTGCTGGAGTCTGCAGATAATGGTAGGACCTTCAAGGGTGCATGAAACCATCACCCTTCATCTTGCATTCGGTTTTCAACGCAAAGCTGCTCTCAAAAGCTTGCATCTGCTTGGCTGCAACGGATGATGCCACATGGACACGCCGCGGACTCAGCTTGGTAGTGATCTCCTTGGCGTTGCGCTTACTGCCGTAGCCTCCGCCTGACACACAATTTCCGTTGTCGCCCCATTGGGCGTTGGCCGCGGCCTTCCACAGAGAAGTTATATCGACAGTCATTTCAGGAGTGTAGTAGAGACGACAGTCCGCTTCCTCGTATATGAATTGCAGTGGAATGCCTGAAGTATCATTCTGGCGCAATCCGTCTCGTGTGTTGACACCCGGGCCATTACTGGCACGGTTAAAGGGTATATCGCTATCGTAATCTGTACTCAGGATAGATTCATTCAGTGATGGTGTGAAGCGTATAGCATACTGTGCCAAGTTCTGGATGAAGTTGAATTGGTAGTTGTTCACACCTTTCACTCCACCGATGGCCTGAATCGCATTCTTGTTACTGCGACCTCCCATGGCAATGGTCTTCACACCCGCCTGCTGAGTCAAGAGCTCGCTGAAAATCGAACACGTTGATGCACAGTAGCCGTCGGTTACGATGACGATGTTCTCAGGGTCAAATCGTGGGGCACCAGTGACGTTGGAAAGCGTATTATAACCAGTGACATTAATGCCGCCTGAAGCGAAAGGGACATAGACGTCGGAAAGGTTCCAGCGAGCCAGTGCGGTGTACGATAGCCCATTTACCTCTTCAGGACCAAACTTCTCTTCCCAAGACAGGAAAGGCGTGCCACCAGCCGTCATGTCCTGGTGATAGTCGAAGTAGGAGGCCTGAGCTTGGGTGATGGTACCGTTTCTAGATACCGTGCGAGGGAACTTGGAACCAAATGCGCTATAGGATTGGCCGATGAGGTCGATGGCCTCGATTGCGCGGAAGCGGCTAGCACCGTAAGGATCTAAGTCGGGAAAGAGCTGCTTGAACAGGTCATAGCCTTGAAGAATAGTCCCTCCACCATTCGCCTGCAAATCAATTATCAATTTCGTCTTTCCATCTGCAAGTGCCTTGGGAATGAAGTCTTGAGACAGTTGCTGGAACGGAATCTCGGCGCTACTAGATCCAACGAAATTAGGCACCTGTAGCACGGCGATGTCTTCGTAGCCCTCATCATCGATGTAGAATCCATTGATGATGTTTTGAGGCCCAGCAAGAATTGGAGCCGGGAAACCGGGAGTCACGGCCATTGCACCGTGTCGAGCGACGGTGGAAGTCTCTTCAATAACCTCTTTCTGGACATCTTGTGTTTCCATGCCACTACGATCACCGCCGAGCCCCCAGCTGAACCACTTCTGAGCCAGGTCCTCGCCTGAGTTGATGTTGCGGAAGCTTATAGCCGCATGAGCTAGATTTTGCATAGTGTACTCGGTACCATTGGCAAACTTGAGAGTGGTGCTGGGCCCAGGATAGACCCATCGCCCACGACCACCACCAGTAAACATTCCTGTTCCGGAGCCCGAAGTACCGAGACTGACTTGAGCCAGCTCATAGAAGACGTTGTTGTACAGGGCATCTCGATCCTGAAGGGAGCCAAGTTGGCTAAGATTCTCCAGGAACTCGGTCACGTCCATACCGTCGATTTCGACAACAGGAGACGGTGTGTAGGTAATGTTCTTGAACTGCGTTCCCAGAACGTCAGGGAAGACGAATACGGCCGGCAGTTTCTTGCCGTCTTCAGAAACCGAAACGAGTGGAATGGGACGACTCCATGTGAAGATGGCACCCACAGAGTCTGGGACGTATGAGAAGTGGCCATCATGAGCGGACTGAATGAGCGTGTACAGAGACCAGCCGAAGTCGTACTCGTTTTTGAAAGTACCAGCATCGATGTCAGAGTCAATTTTGTCGAGACCGCCCATGATGTCCACTGCGGGCTGCACCTTCTCCACGTAGTCTGCAGGCGGGTCTTTCAACACATCGAGCGTGCTCTGCCAGTCAATATATGGACGAATGGCAGTGATCAGTCGCTTCGCAGAGGTAGCATTGAATGGAACCGTGCTTAGGCAGTCCCAGGCGAGTCCTGCAGGCACATCTTGATTGACTGCTCCAGTTCCGTTGCCGTACATGTACTGGGAGACCTGGGCGCACGGCGACGATGTACTGTTGTTCTGGCGTGGATAGATAGGCTGGGTCCGGGACGGGGCGATGGGAGTTGCGGTAGCGAATGTGGCCAGGCTCGTCAGGGCGAGCACGGAGGAGGCCTTCATGGCGTAGTCTTCTCAATGGTTCACTGGCGATAGGGATGAATTACGGAGTTGGCGAGTGCCGTGAGGTACCCGTTGGGTAGCGAGCGTGCGGGAGTCTCCCGTAGGGGTGAGTAGACGAGCCCGGACTTGGAGACGCGGAGTGAGGGGTTGTTCGGGTGGACAGCCAACGGTGACTTGTCGTGCCTGCTTAACGCGTGGAGTGGCAGGAGCAATGCAGCGTCACGTGCAATCGCTTTGACGGCAGTCTGTGGATGGAATGGCAAGCGAGTGCGACTGCCAATGACGAACCTAACGACAGCCAAGAGTAGGAAATGGTGGAGCAGGACCGTGAATGGAAGTATTAGCAGCAGAAGAGCTGAATGCCGTCGAAAGCAATGGGGTTCCCTCTGTCTTAAGGACCAGGCACTGGACACGAACAGTGTCTATAAGAGGCTGGACTATGCGACAGATGGACAGGAGTGCCGCATCAAGAACCAGCCTGCGTACCGTCAGCCATTTTCTTTCTCGGCATACACCCGACTACGCGGTCCACATCGTCTGGAAAGCACAATTGTCCGACAAACGTGCCTCGAAACGGGTACACCAATCACCATCACACACCTTGCCTGCAGCCAACAGAGCAGCCGCATCCTATTCCAAGAGTCGCGTTGAGGGCCTCGTTGAGACGAACGACGCGGCTATATGCAGGCAGAAGGCCAACAGCATGGCAACATCCAACCAGACTTGCGGAGCTTGGGAACCAACAGGTGCAACTAGAGATGAGGTCTGCTTGCCTTGGCATTTATCGACTTGGACATGCATAACCGTCTAGGTTCTCACTGGCCCACCTTGCACCACCAGCTTATCACCCGCTCCGCAATACCATCGTCCCACGCCAGTTGTTCTTCTTCAAGGACAAAGAGAGTGGTGGGCAATACCACCACCGGACAGGTGTTTGCCATTTCGAATGCTCATGGAACGCGCCTCTTTGTGTCCCTGACATGGTACCAGATTTGGGCATACCGCAGGCTTCAGCCGCAATTTTGAGTGTTTTCATGATGGCCATGTCACCTGTGGCCACAGGTCATGATCGACGGCTCCATGCATCTGTTCTCCACCGGCTTGATCGGTAGAATCGCGTTTTGCATGACGGGCAATCGGAAATTCCAAAATCCTACCCTGGCCCCGCAAGTGACGCAACCAACGGCAGGGGCCCAGAAGATCTGGTAGCATTCGCATGAAATATCTGCCAGCGTCGAAGCGGCAGAATCTCAGGAAACTCGATACTTTGGTGCAGCGTGGATCTGGGAGGTCGCATGTGGCACCTTGCCCAACCGCGTAACACCAAAACAGCCAATCGTCACACCGACCACACACGAGGCTGTACTACGATTCACGGCACGGTAACCGTCACGTTGTGGCCTCTAAGATCAGCCGAATGTTTCCAATCGGACCACAACGTACTAGACGACTCTTACTCGTAACCAGCCGAGTGTTGTCTCCAACAAGGTACTTTCATACAGTGTGATAAAAGCATACTGCTTTGTTTACAACCAAGGCTTCAGCGAGTCCTAAGTCTACACACGTTGGTCGGAGCACATCACCACACAACAGCCAACCACCCATGGCGGCACTGCAGCACCAGCCACACCACCGCATTACACGAACACCCGGCCGTTTTGCGCGCCCAGCCTCCGTGAAACATCCACAGAGTGACATTTCTGAGCGTTTTGGCCTGTCTTGCTGGCTATGGCCAGTATTTCCCCCAGGCTTTATATCTGTCAGACAGCCAAACGAGTCAATCCTAGTTCATTGCCCTGGCTAGTCCCACAGTACAAGCAATATAGGCTACAGTCCTCCGAATACACATCCAGCAATACATCGTCCACTCCATCTTCCCATTCGCGGTCGAGACCGCGCGTCGTCCCCCTCGAAACCCGTTTTTGTGACTGATTCTTGTATACCGCTTACTTGCCCTGGACGTGATAATCAAGTATTCTCATCACAACACACCGCATCACAACCCAACCCAACCCAACCCAACGCACAACCATCGCACCGCTCTTTATACCGAGAAACAACAAAAGAAATCCCCCCACCCGCCGCGCGTCGGTGCAACCCATCCCGGCGCACCGCGGTACCGCAAGAAAAAAAAAAAATCCAATTTCAAACCCGATTTTCTAACCCTCACCCTGTTTTAGCATGCTGATACCCAACATAAAGCAGAAAGAACCCAAGGCAAAGGTGATAGTGCGACCAATGCCTGGATGGGGGTTGATCAAGGTACGAACCATATACCCGACGGCGAGCACGGATATTCCCCATGACTACTGGAGCACATAAAACGGGCTGACGACTAGGAATCGGTGCTTTGCCCAACGCATTGATGCTATGCGTCACGCCCGGAATAGGGGAGAGGATACGATCAGACTGAAGGGAAGGAAGAGGACGATGACTGACAGCCCTAGTGGGAAAGGGTTGTAAGAGAGGACACAGTCACAATGCAAGATTTGGAAGGATTTTAATTCCCGCAGAAATGCCATCTGTGTTTGGATGAGTCCTGCCAGAGAGCCCGTGCGACCTTTATGTGTGCGCGAGTGGATTCAGGGCAACTCATGTTTACCCGTAGTCCAACAGGCTCGGCTATCCAAACACCAAACTCTCCACCCACGAAACCAAAACAAAAGGGACAATGAACCCCATCCTTGACGCTTCAGATTCTCAACTCCATTTGCTCAACTCCCATCGATGCATTACCCAGACCACGATCATGACCCCTCTGATCCCTGAGCAGCGCGTCATACTAAATTCCAAGACATTAGCAACCCATGCACCCACACATGTCACAACACCCACGAAGATAGACATACCTTGAACGCAAAATTCAACACCAATGCGACCCCCAGCCCTATGCATACCACCAGCGGCCCGGTAAGCGCATCAAAGTCCTTGCCACTTCGCTCTCTGATGAGCTTTTCGCGGTACATGTAGATCCCGTAGCCCCACGCCAAGGTGAACGCCGCTACGCAGGTGTACACGACCGCGAGCGCGCGGGCAATGTCGTTGGCCTCGCCGGCTGCGTTGTACAGGCCAAGCGATAGGGAAGCAAGAAGCACGCTGACGTGCTGCCACTTGATAAAGGTACGTTGGTTTGCGAGCCAGACTTTGGGCTCGACGCGCACAGCGCCTTGATCCTTGATCCACACGCCAGGGTCGCGGATGCCCGGTGGGAGCTGGATGCGGTTTTGAATGCGCTGCTGCTTGCGTGCGTATTTTGAAGTAGAGAAGCCGGGAAAGAGGGAGGCCAAGCCGCTGGCTTTGATGGATTTGCCTAGGGGCTGTATTTCATCATCAGAGTCTGCTTCCTCATGGATACGGCTGGTGTTGGTTTCGGGGCGGAACTGTCCGGAGAGATGCGATCCAATCGTTGGCAAGGGTGCTTTGGCAGTGGGAATGGAGTGTGCGGCTGCGCTGGCGGACTTGGGGCCGGAGCGGGCGACCGCTGGTGAGCCGGTGGGCGAGATGATGGAGGCACGATAGCTGGGGCTTGCGCGAGCGCCGAAGAGTGAGCCGACTGCAACATCGTCTTCTGCATGTTTGCGTTTCCTTTCTTGCTCATTGTCGAAGGCTTCCTCAGGCTCTTTTCTAATGTCGTTGTCCACTTCGCTAAGCCAGAAAGGGAAGGTATTGACGTTGTCTTCAAAAAGCTTTGCGACCCCGTGGACGAATTTTGAGAAGCGGGGAGACTCCTTGACAAGGTGCGAGTGCATGAGGTCCTCGATCCATTCGTACTTTTTGAGTCCCTTGACTCTGATCTCGAGTAGTGCATAGGGAAAATTCTGAATCTCGCCCTTTTTAATGGCCTTGAAGGGGAACTCCATGTTTGCGTTATCAATGTCACGCCTGTGCCAATCATCAGGGTCGCGGCATGGCCGGTCGAGATCGAGAGCATCCTCGCGGATCAGAGACAAGTTGGTGTCTAGCGAGATGCGCACACGGTTGTCACCAGGGATCTGGAAGGCTGTCCGAGTGTAGTTGGCGCGCATGACCGGCTGAAGCCTCTCGGTCCTGACAAAACTTTGAATATTCTCGACGGCCGCCTTGAAGCTGTCAATCTCGGCCTGGTTCTTGTTGGGCCGGTACGTCATCTTCTCGATGCTCTTCTCCATGTGGTATTTGTCGTCGAGGAAAGCCTGGACGTATTTGGCTTTGATGGGGAACCTGACTTCATCGGCTACATCGCTCGCTTTAATGACCTTCTTCTCAAAGACAATCTCCGGTTTCTCGTTGAGCTGGCCCGCCCAGCGCAAACGGAGCGACGCGGCGTCGGGCTTGCCGTTGACCTTGGCAGAGTATAGCGAGAAGCTGGGATTGTCGAAGTAGATGGAGGTGATGGTTGGGTCGCGCTGGGTGCCGCTGGCGACGTTGGCCGTTTGCTGGTCGTAGACCAGGACGGGCAGTCGGCGGAGGATGACTGTCTTGACTTCGAAGAGGTTGTCCATGTGGACCCAGACTGGGCTGGTCAGCGCTTGCTGCTGAGCGAGGTGGGGGTATGGGAGACCTACACTTGTGGGAGCGGTAGGCGTCGCCGCCGGTGCTGGCGTCGCCAAAGGAGAGGGCCTCCTTGGACTTGCCCTCGAGGCTCTGGCGTACAAATGAATAGAGGGCCGACAGGCGGTACAGCAGCGGTGAGGCGTCCTCGGTGTGCAACGGGTGGCGGGCCATGCGAGCGTCGATGAAGGGCCGCAGGCGGTACGAGGCGCCGCGCAGCTTGTCGTGCTTCTTGGTGGCCTTGATGACGGCCGTGAAGTTGAGCCTACTAAAACCCTCGAGCTCCTTGGTCTCGCGCGTGATGTCGTCGAGCTCGGCCAGCACGTCCTTGAGGAGGCGCTGCTGCTCGGCCTGGCTGGGCGCGGCTACGGCCACGGGCTCCAGCTTCTTCTCGCATGCCGATGTGCGGTCGCGCAGCCGCTGCGACACGTCCTTGATGAAGTCGTGCACGCGTTCGAGTTGCACGTTGGCCAGCTCGTCGACAAAGGCGCTCTCGTCGTCGGCCGTCCAGCTGTCGTCGTCCTCGTTATCCTTGAGCAGCTTCTTGAGCTTGTCGTAGTCGATGTACTGGTCCTTCCAGGGCGCATACACGCCCTTGCGCAGGGTAGTGCCAAACTTCATCGCGCCCACGGCTCCAATGGAGCCACAAAAAATAATAGGACAGCAGCTGGGTGTTGTTGGAGGACGGCGGCACGCGGCCAGTGCCCAGCCAATGGACAAGCACGTGTCGCGCCGGCCGTCGAGCGCACGGCGTCATGGCACAGCACGGCGTCGCTTCCGGCCTAGCCTGCCAGGATTATGCCCGGCATCGTGAGATTGCACCTTGCCGTGTTGGAGTTTTGCAGTCTCTTGCCGTCTTGCCGTCTTGCCGTCTTGCCGTCTTGCCGTCTTGCCGTCTTGCCGTCTTGCTGTCTTGCCGTCTCGCCGTCTCGCAGTCTTGCTGTCTAATCCTCCAGGCACGCAAATGCCCTCCTTCCTACACGTGACGGCGCGATCTAGCGCGCCTGCCGCGACCAACGTCAAGGGCCCGCGTCCTCGCCAGTAAAAGAATCTGTCTACACATGCGCCGACGTCGCTGGCAACCCATAAGTCCCCTATCCGTTGGAGCCCTCATGCCAACTCCCTGCCGCCTCGACCATGGACTGTGACTTCGAAGAAAATGACTATGCCCCTTCGCGCCCCTTCCCGATTTCCGACAGCCTCGTCACCGGGTGCGCCGCGTCCCGATGTACCAAGTCAACCAACCTCAGCCGCTGTGCTGCCTGCAAAGTGGTCTTCTATTGCAGCCGCGAGCACCAAGCCTCCCATCGGCCAGAACACAAGCCATTTTGCACCATTGTGAAGAAAGCCCAGGCCGAGCTCGACCAAGAAGAAGCCGCCTTGCGTGCTCACCCTGGAGACGCCTGGACGAGACCCAACCCCTTCGAGACGGGTGTAGGTCACTTCTGGGGTATTCTCGCCACGCGTGACTACATGCGTACCCGCAATAGCCTGGCGCATGCCTTGTTCCTAATCAACACACGAGCCGCTGTCCAAAAAACTCTCGACCATGTCCTCGATCTACTCCGCCTGTGCCGAAGTGACAACATGGGGGTTCGGGACCTCCCACCATCGCTCTACCTCCGCCTCGGCCGGGACCAGGAATGCTACGATTACTGCAAGTGGTGGGTGACTACCGCACTGCGCAGGGACTACGACTGGGGCAATACCGACCTCCCGTATCTAGACCTCAAGGGCGAGGATGCCTTTGAGTCCGTCTCCGTGTTTGTGAACGATAAAGTGGATCTCACGGTGCCCACGGGCGTCATGCTGCTGAAAATCCGGCTCCTAATCGATCTACAAACGCTCCGCCGCGCAACGCGAGAAGTCGGTCCACGCTTGCCCCGCGAACTCGTGGACAAAATCCTGCAATACTCCGCGACTACCAGCATTGTCCGAGACGGCCGCAACATTCGCGAGCAAGCTAATCACACGCCGCGCATCGAGGATTTGAAGAAGCAGATCAGAACGCTGTATGAGCATGTGCGGCAAGCGAATAAGCATTTTTGGCCTGCCCTGCTAAACCCAGACTACCATCTCACGCAGCAACCAATGATCTTGTCAAAAGGCAGCGTCGGCGATATGCAGGTCAAATTACAGTACTGCTACAATGCCTGGATGCAAACACCGGGGGCAATTGGGGTCATCCAGGATCTAACTAAAGTATCGGCTGCGCGCCCGGGACCTGCCTGTACGTGTGGACGTTGAAGAGCAGCCAAGATGGTATCTGCCCCCATCCCCGATGTATTGTGTCAAAACCATTGGGCCAATTCCAATACTTGCTGCTCCACACGTTACCCACGACTCACGACTCACGCCTTACCCCTTAGATTCGTAGCAATAGCAAACATCAAGTCCTTCAGGCCTCCTAGGCCTCGCTCCTCCATCCACCGCAGCACATGAACCTTGTAGCCCCTGGGTCCATCCCAATCGACGCTCACGCCACCTCGTGTCTTGAGCTGCTCCAGACTGGCCTTGCTGACAGGTCCTTGGTGATGCACTACCGTCTCCCTATCCCGGCCCTCCCGCTCCACCACGCCCTGCTCCAGCGCCCGCCACGCAGCCGCCGACAAGGATGCAGTCCACGCATTATTCGACAGCCCAAACGCACTATCGACCGCATACGAGCGATCCACCCCACGCAGGTACTCGTGTAGCGTCGCACGCAGCGCAGGCGCACAAAATAAGCCCACAGATTTGCCTTCGGCGGCAATCAGTCCTTTGGACACCCAGAGCGTATTGTACATGTCGCGCAGGCAGATGTTGAACGTGCTGGTTACGTGCTCTGCGTAGTACCGGCTCACCGGCTTGGGGTGTGTGTCAAAGGCTTGTTTGTATGCGCCCAGGATGCCACAGATGCGTGAGAGTGTTGTTGAGGAGGGGCATTGGGCGAGGAGGTAGACGAGGTGTATTGGTGGGAGGGTGATGGGGATGGAGGGAAGGACATTGGGTGGGGCTTGGGAGGACGTGGAGAGGAGTTCGTAGAAGCTGAGAATGGGCGAGGTCAGGGTGTTGCTATGGGTCGGGCCTGCGGATAAAAGGAGCGATATGGAGAGGGTGGCGACGTGGTTGGATAGGCCGTTGATGACTTGGTTTGCGGAGCCGTTGCTACCGGGCTGTTGGCTTGATATTAGACATATTTGATGTTGTAGAAGTGCGGTGTAGAAGTCGAGGATCTTTGCGTATGCCTCAATGCCCTGGTGAGCAAGAGCTCGTTCCGCAGGTGCAATGTAGGTGTTGGAGGCGTCGTGGAAAGAAGTCATGGGAACGTAAGAAAGAATGCCAAGAATAGTGTCGATATTGTCCGAACCGTTCCATATGGGCATGTATTCCTTCAAGAAGGCGAGGACAGGAGGATGTAATGTCTGGTTAGGTCAACAATACGTCTCTCGAGCCAGGCAAGTGAGAGTGACTTTTGTATACTGCGCATGCTTCAGCACCCCCTGGAGCATTTCGGAAAGTATTTGCGCATCGCCATTGCCTAGTCGCTCGCCCTCATACAGGTTTTCTAGGCAAGCCGCAAGCCAGGAGTGTATTCGTCTAGTTGCGACTGGAGACGGTTTCAGGTCGACATACTTTTGAAGAAGCGGGTCGGTGAGCAGAGAGACGAGCTGGCCGGGCGGCTCAATACGGTCGAGCCTCTCGACAAAATCATGTACATTGTCGATGCCTTCCAACGTTACCGACGTCTATTGGTTCCATTCAGAAATGACCGATTTAGCGATATGAGTCTTCACTCACCTCGGTTGTCTGGTAAGTATGCACCTCGGGAATGGCCGATGATTTGCCCCGTCGGGGCCCCTTCCGTAGCACCTTGAAGCCGTTGTGGCTATCAACGGCGTTTTCCACTTCTGTGACACTCGCCTCTTGAACCGCTGCTATCCTTGCTCGCCACTCTTGGTCCAGTTGCTACACAGTCAGCGGGGTTCACAGCAGTGCGACAGACACGCAGCGGAGCTGCGGCGGATCGACAACGGATGCGCATCTGAGGTTGTACAGACGGACGGATACTTACCGGAGCGAACGATTTCCGGCTCGTGGAAGTGCTTCCCAAGAGGATGTCGGGGTAATAGTCCTTGTACACGCGGAGGAGGCCTTGCAGAGCTGGTTCGTTACCCAGTCCACGGGAGAGTTCGAGTCTGCGTGCAGGTCAATCAATAGACCGATAGTGGGTAGAATTGGGGCGCTGGCAAACTCAACCTACAGCTGCTGAATCCGGAATGGTCGCACATGCTTTCTGCGGGTGATCAGGGACAGGAGATGGCAGAGAGAAGTCCTGCAGACGTTAGCGCTGGCGGCCAACCGAGCCCATGCTGGAGTACCGGATGCTGATCATATCCAACATGGCAAACAAGACGGCGTAGAGTCGAGAGAGGACATTGCCATCTTCCATGATCTCACGGACGGTAGTGAGCCACTTGACAAGGCTGTCCTGTGTAGCCAGTGACGGTTTGCCTTTGCCTTGGCCCAGTGCGCCGACAACCGTGACGACGACATCCGAGGGAACTCGCTGGGCCGGATACAGGTTCTTGATCAATGTTGTCACACTCGACTGGTCCAAGGTTGTCTTGACTGATACAAGCTGTACAACATTTCGAAGGGGGTCCTGATCTAGGCCACGGTCCAGCGCGTGCCGGCAGACTGCATCCACCAGCCCAGCGACTTTCACGGCCCGCGATTTAGCTGGTACCCTAGATGCTGCAACACGCGGTCAGCATCGATCTTAGTTTCGTGGCCGCACAGGTGCCATGCCTTGATGCAGCAAGTCTAGCGCGCTTTCCAGCGCGAGTGGCTCTTCTGCCGGATTCATCAGCGGCGGAAGCGGGCAGAGACGGGCGCCGATGTGGCTGTACCAGCAACCGAAGACATGCCGTCTACAGGGCCATATGCACCCCGTGAGACACTGGTCAGCCGTGAAGGGGTTCGTTCTCGGGGTTCGTTCTCCAGGCGTTCTGACGACGGCGCGTTGTTGGGGGTTGATGTGCCTGCCCCCCCTGTCTGGCGCTAGCCGTGGTAAGCGAGAAAGCCACCCTTTCACCTCCTCCCCTTCCCCCACGCCTCGCCGGTCGATTGCGTCGCCATGCGCTTCCTGTCCAGCGTAGCCTCAGCAACTTCGCACACACTGGCAGCGCGGCGCACCTGACACACCCTCAAACACACGGCGTGCCCCTCGATGCACCTAAGCGCGGTGCCGAGCCAGCCGCGGCTCGTTCACGCCATCATGCACTCCATCGTGCAGCATCACTCGCAGATCGCCTTGATCACTGGAACATGCATTGCAGCTCTCCACTGTTGGCACAGAGAATTCGCCCTTTTGTGTTACACCATAAGCATTGGCTGGTAGTGGATTAATCTCGCGTCTTGACTGGCCGCCCGCTCTGCAGTAGACACCAAGTCCTCCTTACCACCTGCAGCGCTGTCTCGAAAAGTCCAGCACGCCGCGCGACGCGCAGATCACGAACAATGGGGTACATACGGCGGGTATCCGCTTTTGCTCTTGCTGCAGCGCTTGGCAGGCCATCAACGTCTTCGTCCAACTCTTCCATGGCCAGTACGACTCGCTCCATGGCTTGTTTCGGCCCGGCCCAGGCAGCCGTTTCCTCCCGACCGGCTCATCCTCGAGCGCATGCGTACACGTACACCGGTCTCTTCTATGCATTCTGCTCGCCGTGTATATCTGACCGGCGTGGTGCGGCGCTCGTCATCCACCACCAAAACGCTCTCTCCACACAGCCTTGATCCACGATGCCTGCATCCACCCGACGCCTCCACCCTTCCACTCCGATCCATCGTTGACAGCGCCGATACCTAACTGGGCACCGCCATGCCTGTCGTCTCTCCCATCAACGATTGTTGTGTCCCCTGAGGACCAGCATCTGCCCGCCAAATCACCGCTCCTGGGCCTGAGCTTTTCCACTCTTATTTGCATGTGCTATATGCAGTCCTAGGATCTTGTAATATAATCTCCGCCGTCAATGTCGCACGACTCGGACGGGACCCTCGACAGTGCTTGAGCATTTTTCTGGAGAACTCACGAGGCTCACTGGGCATCCTCAGGCAGGTCACGGTTCACGTGGCGCCCCGATGGTCTCCTATTTTAATTGTTCACTCGACCACCCTGCGTGGGTGATTGCCAATGCGTGATGATCACGGATGGTTAAGAACCAGCTCATTGTTTCTTTCCTTGTCCATTGTGTTGGCCGGCTCGCGACCTGCTCACCTCGTTTTAGTGTACCACCCGGACACAAGTGCTACTACTGACCTCGTCATTCTTACTTTGAGGTCCCAGTACCCGTAGAGTGAAGAGCAGGAGGATACTATTGACGTCATCTGCTCTACTCCTCCCTCCCCCCCTCCCCCGTATTCGCATGCGCACAGAGTCGGTCGGCCAGCTTCTCATTATTGAGCTTGGGCCATTGTCTATCCCCTGGAGCAGCATACAAGTATAACCTCTTTGGACCCCCTTTTGCCACCACCGACCCCAATTCGACAACCATGAGACAAGTCTGCTCGCTTGCCGGCGGCGCGAAGATTGTTCGTTGTCCCACGGAGATTCACGAGCGGCTGCGATGTCTGAATGAAGCCGAGATCATCACCTTGTTCACTCCGTTTGTACCTCATCCTCCTGCCACCGCCCTCGCGCGAGACATGGATCCTTTCGAGCCCCTCGGGCGAGCGCTCCCACGGCGAGTCCGTCACGTCCCCTACCGTCTTGACCGGGGCATGTCCGAGATGCACGTCGACTTTCTGCGCAGCACCGGCGCCGTCATGATTGTCATGTGCATCACCTCGAATGTCATCAGCTACAGTGCCCGCGCCTTTGAACAGCAGCTCTGCTTTGCTCGGGACATTTCAAAGCAGATTGCGCGCGGCGATGGCATAGCGGGCCTCCCGGTAATTCTGCTGCTTGCCGACGACAACTCGACCAGCCAGGCGTGCGCGAATGCCATGAAGGACTTTCAAGCCCTCGTCGTCGTCAACGACTATACCACTGCAGCACTCACAAGTGCGGTTGGTGTCCTATTTGGCAAATAATCCCTCTCCTCGGCAGCATGTCTGGATGATTGTGGATTGCGTGTCATAGCAAGGCTTAGCACTGGGCGGGGTTTGTCAGCAATCTTCTCCGAGGCGGCCGTTTTCCTGGGTCACTATTTCGGCTTCATGGTGTTTTGCTTATACCCTTGGGCGGTATCTTTTTTTTGGTCGCGGAACCCTGGCGTGATTGGGCTTTTATGAACGCTTCGTTTTCTATAGCCGTTTTCTATAGCTGCTAACTCGTGCTTGGCGGTTGGGATTCCCCATGTAATTCGTGTTTTTACCGTAAGAGGGTGGTAGAAGATGGCTTTGCTGTTGAGTAGAACTGGGGTGGCACGAGCAGACCCCTGGAACGTTGGAACTGGAACGTTGGACTTGTTCTGGGGGTGTGATGTAGTATTGGGATATACATGGTATTACTATGATCCTACATCTATGCATTCACGCCAGGAAAGACGGGTCGTACTTGGGGTCGTTTCGTGCTTGGTCATTGAACGTTCCTCTCTGCAATGGGCCTGTCGATTTGCAAACCAACCAGTCTCGTTCGCGCCGTCCATTTCGGCTCGACG
>Ga0182211_1000028_pt1 | contig 38998 bp, 62 predicted proteins | sample G5R1MG_20_FD_129660 | JGI IMG/M metagenome (GOLD analysis project Ga0182211, IMG submission 129660) | Switchgrass phyllosphere microbial communities from Michigan, USA - G5R2_MAIN_03OCT2016_LD1 MG | ecosystem: Host-associated > Plants > Phyllosphere > Phylloplane/Leaf | place: USA: Michigan... | reverse complement strand
TGGCTTCTGTCTAAGGGGTGCTCTGACGGCCCATAGCGCCGGTTGGGCCGTAGCCCTTACTCTTGCCTTCGCCATCAACGTCGCCTTCGCGATTTACCTGCGCACCAAGCGGGTGCCCGCATGACCGCGCCCGTATCGCAGGTGCTGAGCGAGGTGGCAGATATGGAGCAGAACAAATGAACTGGCAAGCATCCAGGGTGTCGGAAGCCCGTCGCGTCCGTGACCAGCGCCTGCGCGATATGCCTTTGGTGGTGGAGAAGGTGCGCGGGGCTAATTGGGGCGACGTGTTTTGCTGGCTAGTCGTCATCGCGTTTGTGGGCGCGTTGATGGTTATTTTGCCGAATTAGGAGATTGATTATGACCGATCGGATCAAGCTGCTGGCGTTGGCTGAGGAAGTGGAACGCGCAACGCATTGTGTGAACACATTGGACGTTCAGGTTGAAATCGCTTTGTTCCGGCCGGACGAAATCAATGCCAGTATCCGCGCCAACGACGCCGGGACAAAGGTGATTTACACGGCGCACGATGGCTACGAAGGCACATTCTGGTCGCGTGACTGGACGCTAGGTGAAGCCTCTCGGCGTGAAACCGTTGCCCGCCTGCGTGCGCGCGCCCAAGCGGAGGCGCTGTCGTGACGCGGGAAGAGGAGGCGAAAGCGGTATTGGCGCTGCATCTGGACCTTGCCGGCGAGACGTTGAGCGACATCATTGCCGCCATGCTCGCCTTCGCCGACGCAGAAGCCGCAGCCATGCGCGAGCGGGCGGCAATGTGCGCAGAGGATACGTGGGCGGCAAATCACACGCCAGAACAGTGGAAGAACCCGAATGCTCTGTGTGATTTTATCGCAGCGAACATCCGCTCTCTGCCGGCGACGGGGGAGGTGGGGCGTGGGTGAAGCAGGATTAGACATCCAAGCCCAAGCCGCAATAAACACGCACGAAGCCATTGCGCGCAGTAGCGCCATAGCGCATAGTGCCGGTACGGGCGTTTGTGATGATCCGCCCGTTCGAACAGAAACAGAAGCTGAGGATGAAGGAGCCGCAGCATGAGCGACTACCCATTGCTTATGATCCAAGCCGAGATCGAAACCGGCAAGGCCACCGTCCGTTCTTTGGGCACGCTCTACATGACGGCGATGGCCGCGCGGGGCGCTTGCGAAGGTCAGCCGTTTGGTTCTTTCGCTGACATCAACAAGGCGATCATGGATTACCGCTGCCCGGCGGGTGACGACACGGCTCGCGCTATGTCGCTAGAGCCGGTCAAGAAAGTGGCGTGGGCGCTGTATGAAAGCGTGTGCCGTCTACAGGCTATCAAGCGCTGGGAGGCCGAGGCATGACCGACCATCCGCTTTGGACGACCGTCCAGCAAGTCCCGTACAGCACCATGGGATACGGCGGCGGCACCATGCTCATGGACCGAAAAGGCAAATGCGTCGGCTACGTGATCGTGATGAACAAATCGGAGCATCACGACCCGAAGGCGCTGGACGCCGCTGTTCATGGCGCCGTGAAGGATCGCACTACCGCGATCAAGTGGGCCAATCAGTCGGTGTCGATGTTACAAGACGCGTTCTTCCCGCTGGCAGACGCGCTCCGTGGGTTAGAGGAATACCTGAGCCACACGCCGCATCACAACGCGCCGGAAGCTGCTGCTGCACGCAAAGCGTTGCGCGCTTTCGATGACGCCCAGGCTCCCCGCCTATCAGGCCCCTCGGCATGAGCGGGGGTGTGCCTGCGGGCGAACTGCTGCCGTGTCCGTTTTGCGGGAGCGAGGCGGTCCTACGCGGACAAGACGCACCAGAATATTGGGTCGCATGTCCCGGGATTGGTTGTGAGGCAAATACCGAGAGCTTCAGTTCTAAGAACGCGGCTATCGCGGTTTGGAACGCGCGGACCACGCCTGCGGGCTGGGTGCTGGTGCCCGTCGAGCCGACAGAGGCGATGCTAACGGCGGCATACGATGCCGCTGCGGAATGGGGTGTACACCTGCACGACAGCGGGCTTTCGGTCTACCGCTCCATGCTCGCCGCCACCCCCACCCCGCCGATCGAAGGCCGGGATGCGGACGTGGAGCGGGTGGCTAGGGCGATAGCGGACGCGAACGGCGACGACTTCGATAGCGCCTTGCCCAACATGAGTGAGGGGATCCTGACGCGCGGTATGCGCGGCGGTCAGTACCGTGACGTGAACGAACCGTTCCAGAGCGACTACCTTGAGATGGCCCGCGCCGCCCTCCAAGCCCTCGGAGAACGCCCATGATGGATAGCGACGATGGTCCCTGCACCGACTGCTGGGATACTGGCCTGACGACCCAGACCGAGCGGCCTTGCTCCTGTGATGCTGGCGACCAGCACCGCGCAAAGCCTGCCCCGCCCATGACGGACGATCTTGTGGGGCGGCAGACTGACGCAGAGGTCGCGGCGAAGCTGACGAAGGCGCAGCGGAACGCAATGGTGTGGCTGGCATCGGGTAACATTGCTGCTTCCGACGCTTGGCACGGCCACAGCAAAGAGCAGCCGACACGCCCGACGCTGAACCGCTTGGTCGCGCATGGGCTTGCCGAAATTGAGCAGGGCAACAGCTACTGGAACGTCACGGCCTCCGCTTCCGGCCTCCGCGTCGCCCAGCACCTGAAACAGGAGAATGCGAAGTGAAGAACATTGGTAATCAATTCTGTGCCGCACGGTTGCCCGACAGCGTGGCATCCGACCTTTGCGCCACACAGCCAGGCCCGAACCGTCACGGTACGAACCTGCTGACCGTCGCCGAAGCCGATCAGGTGTTGCAACCCATCGTCCGCGATATGGTCGAGCAGGCGTGGCGCGCCGGGCATGCGTCTGCGGAGGAAACCCTTGGCGCGCATGGCTCGGAACACCTGCTGGCCGCGATCGAACGGTCGTGGGCCGAATACGCCGCTGACCAAGGACTTCCCGCATGACCCCCACGAACGACGCGCCGGTGACGGTGGACCCGGTACGGTACGCGCTGCAATACGCTCGCAACCTGATCGGGCCGGATGAAATCATAGACGCCGCCCTCGCCTCCGCGCCTACCGGGGATGGGGTACCTGTGGCGTGGATGTACGAAAAGAAATCGTCGGTTAGCGATTTGGTCCGGCGGATCGTTAATGCCGAACGGGACGATTACGCGGTAGGCAAGGGGTGGACCGAAACGCCTCTGTATCCAGCCCTCGCCCGCCCGCGCGCAGCGGTGGGGGAGCCACTTCCTGCCGACGTAGCCGAACTGGTCAATCGTATCGGGCGCGCGGAATGGGGCGCTACCGACGCGCTCGATGCGGACGAACACGGAAAGCATGTCGCCGATAGTGTAAGGATCACTGCCGCCAACTTCGACCAGACCGAACCGCAACGGATGCAGGGGCTGTACGTCGAAGGGACTGAGACTGTGATTTGCCATGTCGGCACCAGCCCGAACAGTCCAGCGGTGGCGCGTGCCTTGGCGGGCGCTTGGAACCACCTTTGCGACCTTGCCGCCCTGCAATCCCCGCCCGCGAAGGTGGAGGGGTGAGCGCAGTTGCGTAATATCGTAATGGGTGATATCTGAACCTAAGATGCGGCGGCGTAGCTCAGTTGGATAGAGCGCTGGAAGACTACCCTGGAATAATGGGCAGCTTGCGCCGGGTCAGTCTCAGGTTCAAATCCTGACCCGCCGCATCACTTCTTCACCACCCCCACAATAATCGGTACGACCTTAGGCGCCAGTTTGCGAAACAGCCCCGGCGCCAGCAGCGCGGCAATAGCCAGCGCCTTTTCGGGGTTGTCCTTGGCGGCTTTGACTACTGAGGTGGCGGCTTTTTTGATGTTGATTTTCATTTTGCTTCCTCTGTTACGACAGGATCAGTCTGCGTGCCTGCTGGCCGTGACGACGAAGGGATACGCAGAATTCCGATAAGCCCGCCCGTGACAGCGCCCATGCCGAACGCCTCCGTCACCGACACGCCCGCTGCTGACGCGGTAAATGCGGCAATCACGACAATCACTAGCGCACCTAGCGTTGCCAGATAGGCTATGAGTTGTTCGCGGGCGTTCACGCCCCCCACCCATCATACTGCCGCAGCCCGTTGGTGCGGATGATCGACTTAAGCGACTCCGCATATTTTGGATCGGTGGCATAGGCATTCCAATTCGGGTCCTTAGCGCGCGGCTTGTACTCAGGGTCGAGCGCATCCACGAACGCCTCTACGTCAGGCAGCTTGGACCGAGCCTCCGCGTAAATCTTGCTGGTGCCTAGCAGCTTACCGTGGGCCTCGAAATAGTCCGCAGGCGTCGCGTAGTCCTTGAACCAACGCTGACAGCGGACACGCTTGCCACCGACGACCTCATGCGTCCAGCACAGCGTAGCGGGCTCTAGCGGACGCCCTGGCGTCGTGGGGAAGTTCGCGCCAGTTACGCGGGCGGTGATGCCGCCATAGTTGTTCTTGCCGCTGACCGACTTGCCCCAACCGCTTTCCAGCGCCCATTGCGCGAGCGTGACGGACGCGGGGATGCCGTAGCGGCGTTCGTTGGCTATGGCGCCCTCGATGACCGCCATGGGGATTTTAGCATGCGGCGGTATTTCGCGCAGGGCAGGCGGGAACGCCTTATCCAGCGCCGCCATCGTTTTGCCGCCGGGGATGCCGTCTACATCCAACCCTGCGCGGCGCTGAAACAGCATCACGAAATCGAATGGCGTCACAGCTTCCCCCTAGCCTTCAAATGTTCGCGCGCGGCGTGTATCTGTTGCTGGTTCGCCCGCTCGTGCTTACGATCGCGCAGCACTCTGCCGGCGATGAAGATCACCGCCCCGAACGTCAGCAGCGACACCGCCCACCCGTTGAAGGGATTGCCGTTGCGGTCGATGATGATGGGTATCGTCAGGAACGATCCCGCTCCCATCACGCCCAAGCCGATGCGCTCCAACGCAATCATCTGATCGCGGAACTGCGATAGCTTGTAGATGACGATTGCCGTCAGCAGCAGTCGACCGATCACATTCGCGATATCAAATACGCTCATGCCGCGTCCTCCATTCCGACAGCGGCTTTAAAGCGCTTGATGACGACCGGGATAAGGACGTTCCAGGCGGTGCCGCCGGTATACACCGCAAAGCATACCGCGCGAAGATTGCCGATGTCCATTTTCAGCCAGTCCGCTGCGATGTACGGAACGGCGATCACCGCGAAGGCAAAGCCCACAAACAGCGTGAAACCGATTTCGACCCACGTCATCTGCTTGTATTTCATAAAAGAAAGCGCGGTCACCGATCCGGCAATCGCGCTCATGATGATATACAAGACGCGGTAGTCGTTATGGTCGTTCACGCCACCACTCCCAAACGGTGGACGGCAGACCGCACCACACCACGAAGGCCACCCCACATATCAGACAGACGATCGGCACAGCCACCACCCCCAAGCGTAAAGAGAACGGCAAGCTGGATCAAAAGTGCTGCATCCAGAACTGCCCGGTATTCGATGTACTCAAGCGCCGCGCCCCACGCCACTGCGTGCATGCAAAGCGTTACGAGGTAAGGCGTCCACAACAGCGGCCCCCACCATATATGGCGCGTCCTGACGGCAACGACGATCAGGCTCAGCAGGTCTACCAGCGCCCACATGTCCTCTTGCTTAACCTTGATCCCCACACCGTAGAGCAGAAAAGCGGGCGACAGCGGCGCGTAAATCCATGCGCATGCGAACAGCAGCCAGTTGCCCGCCAGCACCCACGCTGCGGTAACAGCACAGCCGCGCTCTTCGGCGGGCAGGCGTGCCAAGTAGGTGGCGATAATCGCCGCTACGCACATACCACCAAAGAGCGCGACAGAAATCACCGCCCGCTGGGCTTCTTGGGCGGCTGACCCGGCTGCGGAGGATTGGTGTTGCCACCACCGCCGCTGTCAGTGGTGCGGTTGGTCGGGCGCGGCTTCTTGGGTTCTTCCTTCTTCACTTCATTCTCCTGACCGGATAGCGCCGGCCTTCGCAGCTTTGACAAGGGTGAGGTCGGAAACGTTTTCCCATGAACCCATAAGCCGCACGGGCTTGCCGTCAACCGTCGACCATTCGACCATGACGGTGGTATCGGTGGAGCTTCCTTCACCTACACTTGGTGGACCTATTCGCCGGACTACTCCGCGATCCCCGCTAAGGTCCTTGACGATATCGCCTGCGTTCATGGTTACACCATCCTGTTAAGGGTGACGAAAATCGTGCCGCTGCCAATATCGGCAGTGCTAGCGGTACTGTTCTGGAAATTGACGCGCACGACTCCGGGAGACTGCACCCACGAAGTCATCGTCACGCCTTGCAACGGGACATTCATCGTCGCGCTCGTAACATCGCCCATTTCCGCATTGGGCACGGTCACATCGGCAAATGTAGCAGCATTGGTCGCAAGAGGTGCGGGATCATATGGGAAAAGCGTCAGAAACCGACCCCGACGCGACACAGCCGAAAATCCAGCTTCCGCATACTCGGCAGACGACACACGCGAAGCGCGATTGTCGTACATCGTGTACCGACCAACAGCACCCTCCACCCGTACCCCGAATGCCGTTAGCGGGGTGGTGCGGTCATCTGTCGCGATATTGCGAATGATCGACACATCATCAATCAGCGCACCACCACTGGCAACCGCTACACCTTGGGGCTGGCTTAGAACTCCGGCGGGCACAAGGTTGATTGCAACATTGTCACGAACTTCCATCGTGCCAAGCCCGACTGTAGCATTCGTGAAAAGCGCCACACCCGCGCTGACATTCTTGCAGGTATTTCGCTCGATCAGCCACCGGTCGTGCTTTTGGCCGACGATCGTTCCAGCAGTGACCGCAACGCCTGCCTTGGCGACGACATTGCCTAGACCCCGGACATAGTTGTCCTTGATACTAATATCGGTTTGGCTGTACTGCCCGGCCGTGCCGATCCCGTATTTCAGATCAATGCCGGGATAGACCGTATCGTCGAGCGTGATCTGGTTGCCCTGCACCAGCGATCCGATAATCGGCGCGGCGGTCGAGCTCTGACCGAAATACAAAATGCCGAACGCGCCGATTTCATCAAGCGTGTTGTTTAGGACCTGCACGCTGTACGAAATAGCAGTGCTGTTGCCGTCGATCCACAGGCCTTGGTAGTATTTGCGGACACGGTTGCGTGCGAAGGTCGTGTGCGATCCGTGAATCTCGTAGGCGACAAGTCCGCCGGTCCCGTTGACCGCAAGCTGGGTCGGGTTGGAGAAGTTGTTTTCTTCTACGGTGACGTTTTCCGCCCAGCCATAGACTGAACTATGGTCAATGGTGTCGTAGCCATTGTCATAGAACGTGTTGTTCCGCATCGTCCAGTTACGACCCAAACCGCTGTCAACCGTGTTCGACTGACCCATGACGACGCACGACACACCGTAACTGCCCACGAACCGGCAGGTGTCAATCGTCGCATTGTTGATACGCGCCGCGACGCCGGAAACGGTGCCGGTGACATGGATCGATGCCTGATTGTAAAGCTGGTAAATTCCTTCGCCACGGCGAGGGCTGAAAAGGTTGTTAGCCCCATTCATGTCCATCTCAAGGCCGTACCAACTTACATTGTTCAACACTTCATTCGTGCCGAACATGCACATGAATTCAGGCTGTGCATCCGTGCTGATGCCGTTTATCACGCGGAACGTAGCGCCCAATTCCGCCTCGATATCCATGCCGCTGCGGATCGCAATGCAGCGCAAGATGGCCCCGGCCTCCGCATTGAACCGACCCGGAGGTGCCAGATTATAAACACCGGCAGGAACGGTAAGAAGGCGGCGCTTGGCTGCTGCTGCATCAATGGCGTTCTGGATATAACCGACCATCTGTAACGCGCGGGTCTTGTCGTTGTCCACCGTGCGCGCCAAGATGCCGGCGTGCAAAGACGCAGGGATGAACTCGAAAACGCTAACGCTGGTACGGTTCTTGTCGCTCTGGCTGATCGGCACAGCGCCCGTTTCAAGCGCCTGTGCAGTGATACCCTGCGCCCCCTGCCGCACAAGCGCGCCGGTCGTCAGCGGTATGCCGTCGAGCTTGATGACATTTACGTCATCCGCCGTGTAGGGCGCGCCTGCGGTTTGGTAAAGGAAAGTGCCCGCAGTCGTGACGCCATCATTACCAGCCGGGGGCGCGAAAATGTAGCTGCTGTTGGCAACCGATGCCGCTTTTAGCGTAGCAAGACTGACATAGGTACTATTCGCCGCTCCGGTATCGCCTTTCGGCCCCGAAGCGATACCATCCACTTCGTACAGGAACCTTCCCGCCTGCAACGGCGTGCGGTCATTGGGGCGGATGACGTTCAGTCCATCATCTACCGCCAGTGAGCCGGGATCGTACGAATAGGCACGACCCACCCCTTTAACGACGTAGATCGTACCGGGATCGATGAAGGTCGACGGCAGGTCGCGCAGATCGGCGATCGTCTCCGTCTGACCAAGATTACCGGGGAAGGTTACGTTCGTAGGCATCTTGGTTCCTTTCGGGTATTCTAGTACCACAGGCCCATGAAAAAGACAGCGAAATACGTGATCGGGTTCGTACTGATGTACTGGTTCTGGCCGTCACTGCTGTTCCTGATTGGCGGCTGCACGACCTGGGGCTTGGGATAGGGCGGCTTGCAAGGCATCCCGTATCGGCAGGATTTCAGCGGTCAGCGCCGGCTCACGGTTGGCAATGGTCGTCAGATAGCTAATGGCTTGGGTTCGCGCCTGTGGCGTCTGTGCTCGCGCAGCCTGCGCCAAAGCGGAGATGACACGGCGATTGCCGAGCGACCGAGCCGTGAGGTATGCGCCGCCCGCCACCAAAGGTGCGGCGACGACACCCACGCCACTGCCAGCAGCGGCACCGAAGCCGGTAGCGCCGCCTACAAGGGCACCGGCGCCACCGCCTGCTAGTACGCTCTGGATCGTATTGAACCAGTTACCTACTTGGCCGGAACGGCTGTTATTCAGACGAGCCATAGTGCCACCACGCGCCTCGGCAATGCGCTGCAAGTCAGCCAAGTCCGCCGCCCCTTGGCGGCCAAAGATTGCCGCTCGAGCTTCGGGCGAATAGTTCTTGATCTGGCTGAAAAACACAGCGGGGGAAAACTCGGCGTCGTCGGCACGGCGGCCAAGCTGAGAAGCAATGGTTGCAGCAACTTCCTGACGCTCGGCTGGCTGTAGGCGGCTCATTAGACGATCAAGCGAAGCCGCGTCTCCAGCACCGGGCTTTGCCGCGCGTTCAACGGCGCTCATCACTTGCTCGCCGGAACGCGGCGCGGTTCGGCTGTTACCGATGAACCGTTCCACCACGTTGTCCACGAGGTCGACCCGCTCGCGATACGCGCGATCGGCGCGCTGGAACGCGCGCAAGGCAGGACCACTCAACTGGCTGGCAATGTCAGTGCTGGCACTATCGATAGCATCTGTAATGCGTCGTTCTGTGTCAGTGTAGCGCAGCCCTTTGGTGCCCAGCTCATCGCGCATAGCAGTGCGAAGATCGCGAATTGCCTGAATGGATAGCGGGCGAACATTGCCAGCCTGATCCACCAAGTCAGCACGAAGTTGGTTAAGGATGCCCAGCTTAGTCGCATTTGCGCTAGGCGTCTCACTTAGCTGCGCAATGTGACTGTCGATCGTGCTAAGCGCCTGCGTCGGCGTAACCTGAGAGTTGCCCGACAAGGTAGCTGCGCGGTCGTACAAGCGCGACACGACATTGCGACTGCGATCAACATACCGCTCACCAGCCGCTTGCAGATTTTCGCCTGCGGTTTGCCGTGGAACGGCATTGGTCGTCTGCCCAACGTCAGCAACACGCTGCTCGATCTGGCCAACACCGCGCTGCAAATCTCTACGCACACGTCCGCCGCTAAAAGGCAAGCTTTCCAAAAAGCCATACGCATTGCGGTTTGCAGGCGCCACGTCAGGGCGCACCAGCTCGACGCCTTGGCGTTCTGCGGCATCAACCGTCTGCTGATTAACGCCGCGCGGCGTCGTAGGAGGCGGACGGTTAGCAAGCCGCTGCGCCAGTGAACCGCCAGCATAACCCACGCCGCCCCCAATAGCCCCGCCAACAGCAGCGCCGGCTAGGCGGTCAGCAAGGCCACCATCGGCACTACCAAAGCCATAGCCAGCACCGTAACCCGCGCCGACAGCGGCGAGGCGACCGGGAGTATTGGCAGCGGCGGGGACGGGCAGGGCAAAGCCGCCTGCAATTTGTCCCGATAGGCGTGGAGCGAAATTACGTTGTTCATCGAATTGATCCGTTGCGCGCTGGAGGGCAATATTCTCATCAACGTTGCCGCCAGTGATGATGGCGTTGCCGATGCCAGAAATTTCGTCCGCAAGGCCCAGCGATACCGTATCCGCTGCGCCACGAACGAACGGGTCTACGACGCTATCGCCGCGCTCACGGCCCATCTCTGCCCGCCGCGCTACAGCGCTGGCATATTGCGGGGCTTGTGCCCCACCGTACCGCGCGCCATTGCGCAGAGCCTCGAACATCTTTTCCGTTTCGGCGCGATCGGGTGCGGCGTAACGATACTTGGCCGCGACCGCCGCGACATCATCTGCCGTACGCAGCGTGCCGTTGCGAATGCCGGCTTCCACCTCCGCTTGGTAAGCTTCCGCACCAGCAGGGGCGCCGCCGGTATTGCCGAACGCAATGTCACCCTGTGGGCGAATGTTGGGAGCGGCGGCGTTCTGTGCCTGTGCAGGCTGTTCGTCCGGTACGTACCGACGCGCGATCAGGTCAGGATCGATGCCCTGCCGCTCAGCCAAATCACGATACCGTAGCGCCTGCTGGTTGTAGAGGTCGCGTTCACCCTGATACAGCGTGTCGACCGTCTTGCCGAAATTCTTGCGCTGCTCTCCCGAAAGCCGCTCGCCGCTCAAGGCGCGGTTGTAATAGTTGACAATTTGCGTCGGGATGCCAGCGGCATTCTGAGCGGTCGCGAATTCACCCTCGCGTACGACCGAGTTTGGATCAAGCGCGCGCATGAACGAAAAGATGAGCGCGATATCGTCTTGCGCTGTGGTGTTCGGGTTGTTGACCAGCGACCGAATTTGCTCGCGCGCGGTACGGACGGTAGCAAACCGTTGCACATCTTTCCGGTCGTCAAATTCTTTACGCAGCGTGGTCTGCGCACTGATACCCTCGCGGGCAAGCCGCTGTTCGTCGTTTTCGATTGCGCGCGTTTGGTTGATGGCCGCGCGATCCTGCGCAATCGCCGCACGATCGGCAGCAGCGGCAGCACGGTCGGCGGCATCCGCCGCGCGGCTCTCGCGGCTTAGCTCCAGCGGCGTCGGCGTCTTGGGGCGCCCATAGATAACGCCAGGCGCTTGAGGCGTCTGCGGGATCAGGTCGGCGAAAGGGTTATCCTGCATCATTGGGTTCCGCGCTTTCCGTAAAGCGGCAAACGAGCGCCGGGTAGGGTGACGTGAATATGATCGCCCTCGTCGAGATAGCGGGCGCGCGGGCCATAATAAGCACGAAGCTGCGACATGGAAGCGCCGGCATGGTCGACACCCTCACCGGTCAGATGATAGCTGTTGCGCTTTCCGCCGACAGCGCGATTGCCTGCCTCGGTGCGACGCATCGACGTTACCCGCCCCGGCCCATTCATGGGATCGGGAAAGGGCTGGTGGCTTGCGGAGCCGCGCCTCCCTGCAACTGTTGGAGGCGAGCGCGGACTTGCGCGGGATCAGCGCCAGCCGCAATTGCCGCCTGTGCCATGGCCGAATAATCAGTTCCGGCCTGAGATGGTGCCCGGTTGGCAACTGCCTGCAAGGCGTTCGGATCGCGCGTGTTCACCAGTACGCCACCCTCCGGCACCACCTGATACTTAGGCGCTTCCTGCTCAAGCTGCTGCGCCATCGTCAGCGCCTGCGTGCGGGTCGTGGCAACCCATTGCGGGTTGTATGTCGGCGGGATGCCCGATACGTCCAGTCCGTTCGCAGCGGCCACCTGTCGCGCCTGCTGATAGGTCGCCTCATCTCGCACGCCACCCAAAAGCTGCGCGGTCAGGCCCACCTTTTCCACCGCGTTCTTGTATTGCGCTGCCTGCGCAGCCGTGGCCCGCTGGTCGACACCCATTGCGCCTTCAATGTCGCCAGCGCCCGCATACGCTTGGCGAGCCGCCACACGATCAAGCTGGCCTGTGGTCGGGTCATATGCCCCCTGCAATCCCGCGCGTAGCTGCTGCTGACGCGCCAATTCCTCCTCCTGTGCCGCGAAACGCTGCTGCTGCATGCGCTGCTGCTGCCCAGCCCCCAGCGCAGCCAGTGCATTGGCAGCCGAGAAACCGCCGCCCAACAAGCTATAATCCGCCGGCATCAGTAGATACCTCCAAGCTGCCCGCCATAGCCGCTAGGCGCCATGCCCGAATAGCTGCTGCCCAACCCCTTGTTAAAGGCCAGCAACGACGTGGCGTTATTCAACAGGCCGTTGATCTGCCCCGCCGTATTCAGCGCGGCATTGCCCTGCGCGGTGGCAGTGGCGTTATTGTTGGCGCTGACCGAGTTGGCGTAATTCTGCCCCACGCCCGCCAAGGCCGACGCGCCCGACAAACCAGCCGCCTGCTGGTTGCCCAACAGATTGGCGTATTGCCCGAACGACCCCTGCGCCACCTGCCCCGCCGTCATCTGCAATCGCCGTGCGGTAGCCCCGCTATCACCCATGCCGCGCGCATAAGCGTTGCTGTTCACCGAACCCAACGCATCGGCCAAGGTGGTCTGATATCCCGTACCAGCCTGGAACTGACGGAATGCATCCTGCGCACCCTGCCCGCCCATGATAAGGCCTTGCAGGATATCGCCCGCCGCGTTGCCGCGCTGGATGTAGGGCGACAACGTGGCCTGGTTCTGGCCATAGATGTCACGCTGCAACTGCGTGTTGGCGTCCGACGCTTTACGCTGCGCGCTGGCTGCTTTATTGCCGCCGATGATCGAGGAAACCCCACCAGCGACAGCGCTACCGATCAAGGCTGTTCCAAGACTAATTGCCATCGTTACAACCTCTTGATCCAGTTACGTTCGGCAGGGCGATACCCTCCGCGCCTGTATAGCGCACCTGTCGCGTCAGGTCTAATATTCTCAAGTGCGATCATGATCCAGGCATCACAGCCGATCCGGCGTGCCTCTGCTTCAAGCATATTCTTGAAGATCATGCCCCCGCCGCGCTGCTCGGGGTTGATCCAGAAGAACAATTCCTGGCCCAAGGTAACGCGGTGATTGAAATAGCAAGGCGACGAAACGCCGCCGGCCATGCCAACTAATTGTCCCTGATCCTCAAGCGCCAGCACGATCATGGAAGGTGCATCAATCATCACCGCCAAGCTTGCAGCGCAATCATCTTCCACAAATTCGGCGATGTCGCCCCAACCGGCAGCGGCATGGAACTCACGCCCCATCTCGACCATGGCGGGAATGTCATCATGTGTGGCAAGGCGGATCATGCGTCGGGCTCGTTCGCAAATTTGTTCGGATACACCTGCCCCGGCCGCTGCGGCCCGGAGCCGCCTTCATTGGTGCCCGTAGCAGGAATCTGCACCGCGCCCACGACGTGCGTCTCGCCGGTCTGTACGGGCGGCGTCGTCGAGATGATGTAAGTCACCGCCCCGCCCGCACGCATAGGATCTTCGTAGCTGACATAATCAACCTCCGCCTCCGCCGTTGCCTCGCCAGTGCCGGCATTGACTGCGACGCTGGTGCCATCAGCATAGTAACGCGTGTGCGCAGCGATCGATACGACCGTAGGCGTAGCGCTTACAACCCCGTCAGGATCAATGTAGGAACTGACTAGCGCAGCCTCGCGCTTGGTGGCGTCTGCCTGCGCCTGCGCATTGTCCGCTGCGTCTCTGGCATCCTGCGCCGCTTCCTGCGCTGCCGTCACAGCCGCTTGCAACTGCTCTTGAATATCCAGCACATCGACGATCGCATTTACCACCTGTACGATACGCTGGATGATGTCGTTCATCGTGCGAAGGAAAGCGCTGGTAGGGCGCCGGCTTTCCTCGACGATCGGTTGCTGCTGCGTCAGCGTAGGAACGCGGAGGAATGGCTCCATCGCCATTACTTCCATCCCTCGTTGGCAAACATGCCCGAAATTCGGACCGCCACAGGCTCCACGACCGATACCTCGAATGTGCGATACGGCTGATCAGGCTGGCCCAAGCGGTAGATCGTCGCCACGTCAAGCGGTGCGCGGGCCAGCATTTCGTCGTAGTATCCTACGGGAAAAGGCTCTTGCCCATCCTTCCACCGAAAGCGGATCGTCACATCGGTATCCGAACCAACGCCAATGGTCACGCTGTCGTTGCGCGGGGGCTTGCCCATCAACGGCACGGTGGCGGTCAGGGTGCGCGGAAAGGCAGTGCCGTTGTCGGTCGCTGCATCCGGGGTCACGCGGTAGAGATTACCTCCCTCATCCCCGGCGGACACATCACCCCCTTCCTGGTTGCCGACGTAAGCCAACCAACCGGCGGTAGAACCGCTGGAAAACTCGGCCCACGCATTTACGAGAGCATCGAAAACGAAGGTGCCCTCCGAACCGATATTCAGCGCGTAAAATTCATGTCCGTCAAGTCCGAATGTCCAAGCAGACATAGGCTGCCCCGAAGCGCGACGAATGCGCTCAGCAAGGCCGGGGTCTGAAACAACTTGTGGCACTTCGCCGCCGCGATATACTTCGTTGTCATCGCCAACCCACATCAGGCTGTTGTCGAAGCGCCGCACTGTATCACGCGCCTTGCATCCCCGCTCGTACAACCGCCCCAACGCTCGCTGGAACGGCGCAAGGTCATCGCCCGTCGCCTGCCAAGGCTCAATCGTCCGCGTGCCGAAAATCCAAAACTCATCGCCGATACGACGGATAGCCACGCCCTTATCGGCGCTGCTTTCCGCATTAGCAAAGGCCAAGGGGTCTACGGTCGTTTCACCCGGTACTATCCAGTAGAAGCGCCCCGTTTCGGTTAGAATGAGGATATACCCGTTCAACTGCTCAATATCGACAATCGGCGGGGCATCGTCTGGCATCGCAACAGGCGTCAGCGTGCCATCGTACAGGTACAGACGGTCGCCAAGGATAGCGTGATGGAACAGCGTTCCGGCAAGTGGCACGATGCGTGCTCCACCTACGAATCCCTTATCCAACCCTCCATCGAACAGCCTCCCCCCCGACACCACGAGCTGGGCGCCAGTACTGGGGCGATTGTCAATCGCCTGTACCGGCCCCGTGCCACGCTTGCCAACCGATAGCAGACCAGGGCGCTGCACCCGCACGATCTTGTCGGGCGAGATACCCGACTTGTCCGGCTCCAGCAGGAAATTCAGGCACACGACCTCGGGGGCAAACGCTGCGGTGCGTTTGTATGCTCCGATGCCTAGAGGGATGATCATCCCTTGGGAACCCATTGGCCTGCTTGCTGGAGTACGAAGCGAACACCCTCACCAAACTGGCTTCGGTCAAAATCGAGCTTCAAGTTACCGGGCAACCGAACGGCAACAGTGGTGTCGGTCAGCCCAATGACAGGATAGCCGAAAAGCTCATCACCAATCTGAAAATCGCTCATGATGCTTTCCACCCTGTTCCAGAAAAATAGGTCAGCGTTCGAATACCGCCGGACAAAAGAGGCACAGTGCCGCCGCCGACGAGTCCTGTCAGATTGATGCCAAACAGGCCCAGCACGCTGTTAGATGTGACCGTAAAAGTCGCTCCGGGCCAAACATTCGTCGTCTGTGGCGTGACCGAAATATTGCCTATCAATGTGCCGGTCAGATTGATGATTGGCGCAGTAACCAGCGGGATAAGCTGCATTGATCCGCTAGTTGCTGTGATAGGAGCCGGCGCATAGTCTTGACGCTGCGGGCGCCAGTAATATCCGGAAGAGTCACCTTCGCAGACCATCACCGTCTGCACGTTGCCCCACAGATCGCTGACGCGGCCATATTTGCCGCGCAGTGCCACGGTAGGAGGGAAGTTGGCAAGAAGCTGCGCGACGGTCTGGAATGCGCCGTCGTTCACGAACTGGATGGGCAGACCAGCGAACCTTTGGTCGATTGTCGACTGCAAATCAGGCAGGATTGCCGCCTTCATCTCATCGACGGTAGCGGTGTAAAAGGGGCTGGAGATGTCCATCAGATCGCCCTCACACGACGAATGAATTCGGTGACCGCAATGGCTTTCACATTGTATCCGAGCGCCGCCGGATGCACGCTGTCGCTGTACCAGCCTAGACCATTGGCGATTGCATACGACACCCACGCGGCTCGGACGTCGAGCAGCGGGATATCCTGTTCCGCCGCCACGTCCGCTACCATGGCAGCGTACGCGTCCTGCTGAAGCGAAAAGCCGCCCGTGTTGGCGTCCCAGAGCGGCGTCGTCAGAACGACCGTTGCGCCGGTCACCTTACCCTGCTGCACGAGCGTTGTAATGTTGGACTTGCTGGTCGCCAACGGCACCGACTGCCGCCAGTCATTGATCGGCAGATCGTCGAGGATAACCATGTCGGGAGCCACGAAAGCCGTGAAGCTGACGTTGCCGATCCCGTTCGAGGCGTCGAGCAAGAAGCGCGACGACGGAGCCCCGCTGATGCCCCAGTTGTAGAAGCTAATCTCCCGGCGCCCGCCCGTATCGTCGTATCCGCTGACGCCGATGACGAACACGGTCCCCGACACCCAGGTCAGCGTCAGGGCATGGGTGCCGAGCGCGCCCGCGTCGATCGTCACCTTCTTGATGTTGGGCGTTGCGTTCGTGGCATTCACCGCCGTAGCCGCGCCCCCGTCAACCGTGGCATTGATCTGGCCCGTGGCCGCGCTGTTGCGCAGGAAGATGTCGAACTTCGTGACGCCGATCTGCGGGGTGAAGGTCAGTGTCCCGGCAGCGGCGAACGAGATGGGGTTGCCGCCTGCGCTGTCCGCACCAGCTCGGGCAGTCGCGCCGGTGAACGACAGACGCCCGTCGCCTGCGGTCAGGCCGTCTACGCCGCCGCTGCCGCCCCAGCGCCCCTTGTCGCCGAACCAGTTGCCAGCTCCGGCCGGGATACCCTGCTGTTGCAACAACGCAGCCGCGCGCATCGGCCACGAAATCACCGCCTGAGACGTGCCCGCGCCGGTCGACTGACCCGCTGTCGTCGATGGCCCGATGCAGGCCACCACGGCATTGCGATCGGTGCGCGCCATCGCCGACCGGAACTTGGTCGTGTTTGACGGCTTGAGGTTGATGATCGTGCTGGGCGTTGCGGCGCTCGACGGGTAGCCAATCTCCATTGCTCAGCCCTCCGTCGCCGACCATGCCTGGCCGGTGGTGGCGCCCCATATGCTGACCGCCTGGTTGGTGTTGATGCCGAACGTGCCGCCAGCGGGGACGCGGTAGGATGGCGTCGCAGCGGACGCCGAACCGCCCACCTCGTTCAGCCACAGGTCGCCAGTCGACAGGTTCTGACCACGAAGAAAACGTCGGTTCGGATTGGCCGGGGCAAGCTGCTGCGCCGTGCCACCTGCTGCAATAGAACCACTGCGATCTGTGCCAGCGCCCAACGCCGGCTGGCTGGTTTGTCCAGCTGCTACCGGGTTCCCACTTAAATCCACCCCATATACTGGAATGGCGTTCTGAAAGTTCAGCGGCACACCCATCAGATAAACACTCCAACTGCTTCCCGCCGGGGGTTGCTAAATCCAGTGACCATTGCAGACTTGAAATGGGCAGATGACAATGCGGTCGTCGCAGTAATATCCGCGCCAAACTGATCCGCCAACTCTACCGCTAGACAGGCGGCTAGTCCATTGCTATCGCGAAACGACAGCGGCGCCTCATCATCAATGTCGAGGTTCCACAGCGGAACCCACTTCTTCATTGAGCCATCATAGATGTAATCAGCGACATTGCCAGTTGCCGTGTCCGTGATGACAACGGGTGACAAATCTTTAGGGGTGGTCAGATGATAGGCAATCGGCTGCGCCTGCTGTACGATCGTAGTGCCATCGCTGGCGATCAGCAATACCGTGCCAATGCAGCAACGCCGCCTATCTTCATAAAGCGCCAGCACCTCGGGCAGCGTCACCTCCAGCTGCTCTCCAGACATGCGCAAGATGCGCTCATTCCCCGTCGCTACATAAGCGCCAGTGGGGACCACATCGCGCAAACGCCCGAAGGCGCCAGAGTTGATCCACCCCCGGTAGAGCGACACAAGGGTCTCAAACCCATCTGCCGTATCTACCGGGCGCGGCTCCCGCCCGCTACCGACGCGGCCCAGCTTTCGTAGAGCAAGGGTTACGATGGTGCGAGCGGTGGGCATCAGCCTTCCTTTGAAGCCAGTTCCTTCGCCAGACGCGCACGCAGCGTATCCTCCGAAGGGTTGCCCTGGATCGTCACGCCAAGATCGCGCAGCTTGTCACGAAGCGCTGCCTTGACGGTGCCGTGTTCGGCGCGGTCCTCCCGCTCCTCCTTAGACGGCTCATCGGCTTCCACAGCCTTTGCGTCCGCTTCGGTAGAGAAGGTCGGGTTGTCCTTAAGCTTGCCAAGCTCCTTATCGGGAACTTCAACAGCCACGCCCTTGACGAAGGTGCGGTCACCAACGGTAACCGTATTCGCCATGGGGTCGCTGTCACCGAGCCAAGTCACCTTTGCCATCAGTACGGCTCCTCGACATAGCCGTCCAGCACCACGGTGACGGTGCCAGTGGCATTAGTGGTGGCACCACCAACCGTCAGCACAACGGTGGTGTACTGGCCCGAACCACCGCGCGTGTTAGGCGAGGTCAGGAAATCGCGACCGGCTTCTGCGAGAGTGACGTTCGAACCCGCAGCCGCCATCGAAGCCGACGTAAAATAGCGCGCCGGATCAGCCGTTGCGCCACCGCCGCCGCGATCGCCTACCGTATAGGTGGTGCCAGCACCAGAGCCCCCGACAATCTTGACGAAGCCCGAGCGAACCCGGAACTTCGGGTGCAGCTTAAAAAGCTCCACCGTATCGCCAACAGCCAGAGCGCCCAGCGTGGCGAGGTTGATTTCCGCACGCTCTACCTTGAGCGAGCGGCCACCGATCCCCGGACCCGAAACGGGCGCACGCGGAGCGGTCATCTGAACAGAGAGGAAATTCGCCATGATGATTGCTCCTTACTGGCCGATCGGGGTCGACGCGGTGAACACTTCCACGAGGCCGTAATTGACGCCGGTGAAGCTGGTCTTCTTCTGTCCGCGCAGTTCTTCGATCGCAACACCCGGACGGAACCCGTAGTCGCGGTCGCGGTCCGACTTGGGCGTCGGGTCCTGACCATATGCCAGCGCGATTGCGCCAGCACCGCACAGGAACGACCGGTCCACGCTGGCGCCGGCTGCGCCGACACCCTGCAAAGGCCGCAGTTCCGGGATTTCGCGCAGGATCACGCCGTTGTAGATGCGGTCGCCGCCCTGGAAAATCGGGTTGCTGTCCACGCCGCGTTCGCGCGCGTCACGATCGGCCTGTGCGATCAGCGGATCACGGGTTGCCTGCGAGAAGGCCCGCGAACCCATGAACATGACGTACCATTCCCGACCGGCGGTAGCGTCCGACTGGTAGGGATTGATTGCCATGCCGTTCGGGTTGTTCGTGGTTTCCTTCGCCAGCGACTTGGCAAGGTCGATCACCGCCGCCGACATGCGATCGTTAGTGGTATCGACGTTGCCGAGCGACGTAGCCCAGTTGCCCGACGACGAATTGGCGGTATCGATGCCGAACAGGACGCGATCAATGTTCGCCGCCAAATAGGCATTGCGCTGCGCAGCCGTCGACGTGGCGTACAGCACGCCCGTGTCGCCCAACGGCGAACCGTCAGCATCCAGCCCGCCCGGGATGATGATCGACTGAAGCGCGTTGATCAGATCGTCACGCAGCCGGTTCTTCGCCCAGATAACGAGACGCTCGCGCGCCGCGTTGAGCAGGTCGATTTCGGTCTTGAAGCTGGTCGACTTGGGCACGACGACGCCGTTGCGCTTCCAGTTGACGCGCACCTGATCGCCGAAGTTCTCCATCTCCTCTTCGTTGCCTTCGAGGACTTCGGCGCCTTCGACGCCGCGTCCGCGAAGCTCAAGGATCAGGGGCACGTTGATCGTCGCACCCGCCTCGGTCCGCAGCTCCGATAGGATGCGGATGATCGACGCCGACGAACGCCCCATATAAGGGGCGAAACCCGACTGGCGGGTATAGGACTTGAGGAAATCGCGCTTCCATACGGAGCGCTCACTGATATTTGCAAGCTGGACTTCTGCCATGTCTCGTCCTTACGAGAAAAGGGCGTCTACCGCTGCCGTTGGTCCGCTCGCAACCTGCCGAACGTCGGTATCTCCCGATCCCTGCGTCGCCAAGCTCCGTGGCACCTTGACAGGCGGCGTTGCCTGTTGGGTCTGAGCCACGGCGGATGCCGCAGCCGCTACGGATGCCGGTGCATATCCTCGCTTGGCGGCTTCACGCGTGAACCAGTCGTCCACGTTGTCGCCGATGTCGCTCATGATCGCATCCCGCTTGTGCTGCTGGACGATCCAGTCGATGGGGTGTGCCTGCCGGTGATAAGCAGCTGCGAACGTCGGGTCGGAATTGGCCCTCTCCAACGCCCACTGCGACGCCTTTGTGACCACTTCCTCGCCATGCTGCTGCTTGGCCATCAACTCCGACATCTGGAACCGCTGTTGCGTGACAGCTTCCTGAACGCGCTGTTCCTGATATGCGGCAAACCCCTGCGGATCATCGTAGGGATCGGGCACATTCTGCGGTTGCTGGCGCTGTTGCGCCGCTTCCCACTGCTGCTTGTACCGGTCGCGCTCCTGCTCCGCCGCCTTACGGCGATCGCGTTCGTCGAGGACCACGTTAAGCGGCACTTGCCGTACTTCGGCTTCCTCGGCGGCAGTATGCGTCTCGGCTTCCTGAGTTAGCCCTTCCGGTTCAACCGGCGCTTCCTCTACAGGCTCTGGAGCCGGTGCCTCTTCGACAACTTCGGGTGCAGCTTCCATCTGCTCCTGATCGTCAGCGGGGAACACGTCATCCAGAAAGTCAGCCATGCCTTACTCCTACTCACCAGTATCGTCGGTGACAGACGAAACGCCCGTAGCGGCGGCCTCCAGCGTTTTACGAGTGCTGGCCTCGGTTCGCCCGTACCCCGGCGGCGGGTTACTGTACGGTATCAGAATACCAGGAACCGTCTTGCCCTGCAAGCGCATTCGCAAGACTGATCTTCGACCCAAGCGTAATCTCTTCGGTCTTGGCGACCGTCAGCGCCGTATCGGCCTGCAACTTGCCGTCCTCCAGCTGCTGGCGCTGTTGTTGCGCCTGCTGCTGACCTTCAAGCGCCTGCGCCGCTTCCTGCTTAACCGCCTCGATGCGCTCCATAACGCGCGTCTTGTCAGGCAGCGGCGACAGTTCCAACATGATCTGGAATACCGGCGACATCGGATCGACGCCCGACTGCACTAGCCCCATGATAGCTTCAAACGTCTCAGTCTCCAGCGCCACCGTATCCGGCGTCGTGGCGATGATGATGTCCATGTCCATCTCGGCGATGCGGTTGTTGTACCCGACAATGCCCTCTGCTGCCTGCATCATCGGCTGGCCGGTCCTGGGGTCAACCGCAGGCTGCCCGGTAGCAGGATTGGGAACAGGCTGCATCACGATGCCCATCACCGGCTCATTGACCTGCAAGAATTCCGGCGCGCGCGGATTGTCCGTAACCCTGACCCACCACGGGTCCTGCTGGAACTGCTGCGCACACATCCACATCTGCTGGTACATGCGCTGTTCGAAGTCATCGAACCGCCCGAAGCCGCGCCCGAATTGGGTCAACCCTGCTTGTTGCGCGACTTGCCGAGCGCGGCCGGACGAAGCCCCGCCTTCTCGCAAGTCCTGCGCAATCGCCACTGGCACCATGCGGCTAAGGCTGTCCTTGGCCTCCGTCAGCATGTTCAGATTGCCGGTCGCCATGTCGGTGGCGCTAACCGATTGCCAACCCTGCGGGATGACACCATCGGCGCGCGCGGCTTCTCGGCGCACCTCATCCGCATCGACAGGCGGTGCATTCATGTCGGTCTGCTGGACCTGGCGACTGTTCAGCAGATGCAGGCCACGCGAACGGCGGGCATTCACCTCGTCCTGCATCGGCCGCATATTGCGGATAGGGCCGTAGCGGTTATTGCGACGATCGACCTTGAACGATTGCGCCTCAATCGGGCACCGCGTTTCACCGGTCTTGGCGTTCCGGTAGGGGGAGCGATCGAACTCCAGCCAGCCAGCGCCACAGAAAACGCACCGCAGCCATTCGGCGCCGTGCCGGTAGTACATCTCGACGACCAGCACGCGCTGCGCACGCTTGTCGGACCAGCGTATTTGGTCCTCCGGTCGGTCCTGCCACGTCTCTTCGACGGCACTTGGGTCGACCTGTGTCAGGTCACCAAGCATCCGGGCACGTTCGCCATAATCCGGGTGCTGCTTCACCTCGTCCGCGTGCATCCACTTGGCGATACCAAGATATTTGGCGTCTTTGAAATCAGTACGACGCGACGTGGGATCGTAGAAGAACGTTTCCCAGCGAATTTGCTGGACGCTAACGTCCTGGCCCGACCACTCAACGATCGCAGCGCTCAAGCCCTGTTTGAGGTAGTCCTCTGCGCAATCCATGCGGGTAGAGGTCCAGCGTGTGGTATCAGCAATGAACCGCAGCGCCTTGGTAGCCACGTCCGCGCTGGCCTGATCCTCAGGGTTACGCGGGAATGCGCGTGGATCTGTCTTGCCCGTCTCCATCACACCAAGAATACCGTCGATCGCGGGGGCAATGCGATTGTCGAAGATCGGCGGCTGACCACGGCTCTTCAGGATATCTCGAATTTCTGCGTTCAGCTGCGCTGGGCCGTCGTAATAGTCCTGATCAAGCTGCTGATCGCGCCGTGCTTCGTCCGTCAGGTCGCGCGCATTATCGAACATGCGGCGAAGCGTGTTGATGTTGGGGGCTTTCAGGCCATCGTCATCGCCATCACCCGCCGTCACGACACCCGTCTCCGGGTCGCCACGCATCTGGCCGTGCGGAACCACGGCATGCGGAGTGCGGATCGGTGCGTCGCCTTGGATGATCATTCTACGTCCTTAACCCCAAGCGCTGGTCGGCGCCGCATTCTTTCGGGTACTATGATACCTGTCATTAGGGGTTTTGGCTACCTCAACCTGCTTGTGGCGCGTCAGGTGACAATTCATCGCCAGCTCCCCGAACGCGTCGGCGCCATGGCTGTTCTCATCGTGCACCGGACCGCTGTAGGTTTCCATGCTCTTGTTGAACCGGCGCGAGTAACCTCTCAAGCGCTTGATTCCCTGCGAGCATGTCGCTTGATTGAAATAGGCCATGGGCAGAATGCGGCGGCTGGCGTTGATGCGTTCAGCCGGTCCCGATGCGATGCCGATGTTGATCGGCTTCACGCCATTCTCTTGCAGCGTCGTCAGCCGCGATCGGCCAGCGCCCCACTCCCGCACCTTCACGTCATGCGGCAGGAAGTGGCGACCGTAGCGGTACATCGTGGCACGGTCCGACATGCGCTTTGCCGCCGCCACAAGCTCTGGCAGCGCTTGGGATACGATTTCCTCCACGCCCTCACCGCTAGTCTCGAAATAGTCGATGAAGCGTATCTGGCTGCCATTCTCCTGTGCGAACCAAATGGCCGTATAATCATCTACGCCGATGTCCCAGCCGGTAATGACCGGCAAGGCAGGATCATAGGGGAAGTCGCCGATACGCCCCTCGTTGTCCGCTGTAGCCAGTAGGGCGGCGTAATAGGCGCCCTCCGACATGATTTCATAGCCTCCGTCCCAGACGTGCGCAGCCATCTCAGGGTCGCGCTTGCGATCGTCCTGCATTTCCTGGCGCAGCTCGGCGGGGAAGAACGGGTTCTCTGACCAGTTGACCCGCGCAATTACCGCGTTCTGTGGAGGCGCGCTGCCACGGAAGAAATCGTCAATCGGGTCCGTATCGTGGCGCGGGTTCCATGCCGCCCAAATCTCCGACCCTGGCGCACGGATCGTGGGGCGCAGCATTCGCAGTGACGTGGCTGATAGCGTCTGCGCTTCCTCGATAAAGGCGATGTCATAACCTTCCAACGACTTGATCGTCTCCGCGTTGTACGCCTGCATACCGCGAAAGATGATAAGGCCCCCGTGCGGCGCGCGTATCTCTGCCTCCAACACCTCAAACATATCCTGCACGCCTAGTGCCGTGATCTTGTCCACGATCAACTGCCGTACCGACTCTTTCAGCGATATTTGCACCTCGCGAATGCAGACGGCGCGGGTTTTTTTAAGGATGCAGCGCTCAACCAACAGTTCAGCGAAGAAATGGGATTTTCCCGAACCACGCCCTCCGAAAGCTGCCTTGTACCTTGCCGGTTCCAGAAAGGGCAGCGCCCAGCGCGGCGTGGCAATTTCTAGCTTCATTACGGGTTGTTGGGGTCTACTACGATCCGTTTGACTTCCGACACAAGGATCGCGCCGCCATCAGGTCCGGCTACTTCTAACGATTGCGCAGGCTTGCCAAACCCACGATCCAGCAACTCTTTCGCCGCTGCAAATGCGGTGTCTGGGTTGCCAAGCGCATCGACCAGAACCTTAAGCGCCTTCGGGCTATGCTCGCGCGCAGCTTCGCTAAGAGTGCGCCCATCGGGCATTACTGCCTTTGGACGCCCCCCAGGATTGCCGGATTGACCCTTAACGAACGCCATGAAGCCTCAATGTTGAGAACAGAACCATCACCGCCCAAATATGCCCCGAAGCAGCCGCCATGACAAGCCCCTTCCTAGGCCGTTGAAGAAGCCGGCGGTTAGGTGGTGCCAGTAGCGGGTCATTTCACAGCCTTTATTACGATCGTGGGAGGGCCATGCAGAACGGTAACGCCTGCGCCACCACAACCTGGGCATTGCCACATAAAGCGATATGGCCCGACATTTCCCGATCCTCGGCAAACCTTGCAGAGCATCATCCACACTCCTGCTCGAACTGCTCCCGCATCTGATCCTGAGACAGGCCCGACCACTTGGCGCAGATTGCCAAAGCTTCGACAAGCGCCGTAGTCAGCAGATCGACCTGTTCCTTAAGGCGCGCGTTTTCCGCCAATGCCTCCTGCAAAGACTGCTTTTCCATCACTCTCACCTTTCCAGCGCGCGACCGCGACGGATGGCGGCAAGGGCGATCGGTACGCCTTCATCATCCTGATCGTGCTTGCCGTCCTTGACGTTCTGTATCCACGCAGGGTTCACAGAACCTGACAGTTCGATGATGAGGCGCCGCGCCTCCAACAAATCCCCATCCACCGGCTCCAGCGCCTTGAGGATGTCGCGGGCTTCTTCATAGGCTTCGCGTTGACCCGTGCCCATTATGGCTACTTCACGCTTATCAGCCTGCGCCATATTTTGTACCAGGTTTCGCATCCGCTCAACCAGCGCCGGGTCGATCGCGGGGGTTGCTGCTTCTGGGGTTTGGACGTTGCGGATTTTCCATGGGCGGCCTCCGCCAAGAGCTCTGTCAAGCTCGTAAACTTGGCTGCCGTCAGCATCGAAATAATGAGCTTGATCCATCTTGGGTTCAAGCGGCTCGGTCAGCTTATAATCTCCATCCATGTCAGGCTGGTTGTACGCCAGTTCCACAGCTCGCACCCGCCCATCCACATGCACAGCCTCGATCGGCTTCGACCAGTCGACGGCCTTGCGCTGAGTGTCATTCGTGCTATCCATACCCACAACCCTGTCTCCTTCTAAAGGGCCAGCCCATCCCGTCTGAGCGATCATCACCATGCTCCGGGATGGGCGTTACAATACTTCGATGTGAAGTGCGCGGTTAGCGATGAAGGCAGCGCCGCCACCTTGCGTGGCCGCAATCTCCCTAAGCGCAGCCTCATACCGTTCCAGCTTAGCCTTTGCCCTATCACGGGCGCGCTTCTGCTTTTCTGCGTTGGTGTAGGGCATTAGAAATCTCCTGTGGAATGCGATATGCCGTGGCGAATACCGCAGCGGGCACAAATACACTCCTTTGGTTCCACCCAATGCCCCAAAGCCCTGCGCACCACATCGCGCCAATCGCTCATTAGCACTGCATCGGGATGCCTTGCAGCTATGAGCGATCCAAGGTTGCGCTCCGTCAATTGGAGCGCATCACGCATGCTCTGCGCTTGGCTGGTTCGGCTCACTGGCCGCACCGGGAAAGCTGATCTGCGTTGGCGGATGCCGCGATTGCTTCTTGCGCTTCCTGGCGGCTTTCGAACGATCCGTAAGCACACATGCTGCCGGTGTTGAGAATCTCGAAGGTGTCTCCGGTCTGGATCACTGCGTAGGTCATCGTCTGTCTCCGTCTGCGTTGACACCTATCTATGCTCTGGTAACGGCACCGTCAACCCATAATCGCATAGTGACGTAACTTTTTGCGCCACGCCGCTTGTCGTCAAGCGCTATCAATGTCGCGCTCGTACATGCCAAACATGATAGCCAGCCGAAGCGGCATCCAGTTAAGGAATTTGCCGCAGCCATGGCAGTCGATGCGCTTGGCATGCGGCCCCTTGCCATCCTTCGCCACGCCCCACACGGACCCGCAGTAGCGGCAGGGGGCAAGGCACTTCTGGCTGCGGTCCAGGTCGATTTTCACACAACCCTCCAAATGCGAACGCCGCCGACAGCGGCACGTGCGGCAAACTTCTTGCCGCTGGCGATGCCGTACTGCCTTGCGGAAAATGAGGTTCGCTGAATATCGCTGCTTACGCAGCGATGTGTACGCTCAACCCATTGGAATTCCTTGTGAATACCTGAATATTGATAATACTCATATACATACCTCCCTCCCAAAAGGGCGAAACAGGCTCTTAGATACTAAGGTACTCTGATACTCTGTCAGATGAGTATATGAGTGTCTCGTATGCGTATTCGCGTATTCTGCGTTTTCTGGCGGAAAACCGCCGTTTTTTGAGGTTACGCAGCGTATAGTCTGCGTACGCAGCGCGCCCTCAAACATGCTTGTATGCCTTGGAAACCGACTTGTTGCCCTTGTGTACCCGTTCTTCGGATACGATCTTGCCAGCGCGAACAAGCGCCTCCAGCCCCGCCAGCACATCCTCTTTCTTGAACGAGCGCGACAGGCGGTTGACGATCACGCCCTCTTTTTCCCCGCCATCGGCAGTGAGATTAAGAATCTTGGCGTGCAATGCCGACTTGGGCGCGGTCTTCGCACTGTCGTTACCGATGACCATGCGCGCTTTTTCCTCGATGTCCCGGCGGATAAGCGCGAAGGCCCAACGGATATGTTCCTCGCCTCGCAACCGGTCGGGAATAGCAAGGATGAGCGACACTTTGGAAACAAGCTCGTATGCGCCCAGATACAGGGCTTCCAGCGACGTTGTGGCCTTCTGGGCCTCTGCCATGCCCTCCATCCACAATGACACCCTGTCGAGCATCTCTGCGGCCTTCTGCGTGGTTGGGACGACAATACGATCCTCGCGGCTTTCCACACGCACGGTGGCCTGTGCGTCATACTCGCCATCGTTGAACAGCGCGGCCATATACATCGCCATACTGTCTGGCAAAGGCTCCGGCTTGAACCCACGCTTTGCCAGCGGCACGGTTTCGCGTTCGTTGAAAATGAGCGAGCGCCCGATAAATCCATTGGTGGCGTTCTCGTAATCGACCAGCCCGTCAAAGGTTACAGGCGTGGTGAACCCGATCAACGACAGGAACGGCTTTTCGAGGCCGCGATCCAGCGTGTTTAGCGCAACTTCGATCGATGCAATTCGCTTCTCACCCATCGGCTTAGGGTCGTTTTCCTGCTTTTTGACCCACTGCGACAGTTCCTTGAGCAGGTCCGCCCGCACCGCTTCCTTCGCGTCTCCGGTCAGCAGCATATACCCGTTAGCCTTGGAGTATGCGGACATGAGAACGCCAAGCACGCCGTCGAGATACAGCGCGCCACCCTTTTGTTGCGCATTGCGAATCTTGCCCAACAGGATGCCCAATTCGTCCACGATATAGAACGACGCCTGATGGCGGGTCAGGTTGCGTATGATTTCCTGTTCCGACTTGATCGAACCATGCATGGCAGCGGCTAGACCTGCAGCACGGTGCAATTGGGCCATGCCCTGCTGGATGCTTTCCTTGCCGGTTCTGGCACCCGCTACGCAGAAGCAGAACAGATTGGCAGTCACGCCCGACAGGTCATCGATGTAGCGAAGGCCAGCAATATTGCCGATCGTGGTCAGTGCGCCAGCCACGGCCAGATGTTTACGCGGGCGGAACGACTGGTTTTCGATCCATTGCGCCACCTCGCCGACGAACCCCGGCGGCGCGGTTAGGTCGACACCAGAAATGTCGAACGGCAAACCATCGGACGCCACCGGCTCATCGTTAAACTGCTGATCCGGCACGAACGAAACCGGCATGACCCAGCCGCCTTGTTCAGCGTGGTGAATCAGCGTGCCGATCGTAACCGGATTGGCCGAACGCCCAAAACTGCCCCATTTATATTCCATCTTGGAGCCGTCGTGCTTGTGCGAGGTTGCCGACCAATCTTCCCACAAGCCGAACCCGGACCCTTGTGTGGCGTGATGGATCGCCATTCCGACGCTGATCCAGTCCTCATAGGGCAGGTCGTCGTTACGAATATGCGCCAGCATGTCGGCTATGTCTTCGTGCGCCAAATCGACCGCGTGGCCGTTGAACTCGGAACGGTGGCGTTCCGGTCGCTTTAGCAGATCGATCAACGCCTGCGGCGCTGGGCCAATGTCCTGCGGGTAGCCGTCCGCCTCGTACACGCCGCCAGACTTGTGACCCGATCCCGGCCCAACGACATAGCCCGACGACTTGAAGTCGATGCCGGGATATTCCGGCAGATGCGTGACCATCGACACGCCTTCGGGCGCGGTGAAATACCGATGTGCCGATCCGCCGCCCGACCCTGTGGCGACCGTCAAGCCGGCATCATCGACAGCCGGGATAACCGCAAGCAGCTTGGCATAGGATTCGATGCCGCCGTTGCGCGCGTCAACGTCGATGACCAGCAGCCCCCGGCACAGGACGCCATAGCCTGTGTCGAGGTGGCCGTGTTCTTCCATGGCCTCGACCTGATCGTCATCCCACAGCGGCGTATGCTGCCAGTTGGATGCGCGGGGATGCTTGGAAGGCGCTGGGCAATCCGGGTCGCCGCACTCGCATTGCCCATTGGTCTTGAAACGGTAAATCGGAAAGATCGGATAGCCCGACAGCATGAAGTCGCGGTACATCATGTAGCCGGTTGATGGCCGCAACTGGACGACGTTGCTCATGCGGACACCTGCTGCGTGAGATAATCTGATAGCGCCTTCACCGTTTTGTAGGTCGGATTGGCGTCTGGTTTTAGCGCGTCATAAATCACCTGATGGTGCAGCCCCGTTGCATCTGCGACCGCCCTCACGCGGCGGTCTGCCATCTGTTCCTGAATTTTAGCCAAAGTAAGCATTTCGCCTCCGTATGCAATTTTGTCGTTGACGGCATACGTCATCTACGCTTAGGTTGCAAGCGCAAGGAAGAAAGGAAGCCAATGTCAATCTTATCGCGCGCCTCCAAACCGGAGGCTGAACCATTTGTCGGCACTATCGTAGGCGTACAAGGGACCGGTAAGACCAGTCTCGCATGTACCTTCCCTGATGTGTTCATGATCCGCACGCAGGGCGAGAAACCGCCCCATGACATTCCCGCCGAACAGACGCCTACGACGCTAGAAATCGAGACGGCGGCGGAATTGTGGGATGCGCTGAAAGCGCTGCTGCGCGAAGAGCATCCGTACAAGACGCTGGCGTTTGACACGGCCACCGGCCTCGAAATCCTGTTCACGCAGGACGTGTTGGCCGCAGACCCGAACGCGCGCGGTTTGAACCAAAGCCACGGCGGCTATGGGAACGGTGCAAGCATGGTGTCGGCGATGCACATGCGGGTCCGCAAGGCGGCAGAGATGCTGCGCAAGCAGAAGGGGATGAACATCATTTTCCTGGCGCACGCCGAAATTGTGGATGTTTCGCCTCCGGATAGCGATCCGTATTCGTCCTACTCGCTGCGCCTGCCCAAGAAGTCTATGGCTCCGTACTTAGACAGTGTCGACCTCGTAGGGTTCTTGAAGCAAGAGCGCGTAGTGCGGGGAGCTGTAGAGGCTAAAGGTGAGGCACGTGCCAAGCCGGGGCGCGCGATCAGCAGCGGCGACCGCGTATTGGTCACCTACCTTACGCCCGCAATGGCATCCAAGAACCGCTACGGCATCACCGACGACTTGGACGTGGTTAAAGGGGAAAACCCACTTGCGGAGTGGGTGGGCGCGCCGCCGGTTAAGCTAAAAAAGCAAAAGGCTGAACCGGCAGAGGCCGAAGAGACACCGGATACCCATGATTTTGTAGAAGGAGATGACAAGTGAGTTTTTGGGGATTGAGCAGCGGTGAAACCGCAAAGGAAACCACCGGCGAGTTCGATGCTGGCGGCGGCAGCAATGAACCTATTCCGGAAGGAACGTCGGTTCTGGCGATGCCGGATGAGGCGGGATGGAAAGAAAGCCGCGATGGCGTCGAACACCTGCTGATCCGCTGGACGATCCTCAAGCCTGAGGCGTATCAGAACCGGAAGATTTTCCACAAGCTGTTCGTGTCCGATGATGATCCGCGCGCTAAGGATGCAGCGAAGAAAAAGGACAAGGCGCTTCGGATGCTGGCCGCGATCGACCGCAACGCTGGCGGCAAGCTAGGCAAGAAAGACGGGCGACCGACTAGCGATGAAATCGCTCTTGCGCTCATCAACAAGCAGATGGTTATCCGCTTGGGCGTCTGGGAGATGGAAGGCGACAATGGTCCCATGTCGGGCAATTGGGTGCAGTCGGTTTCACCTAAGACTGCCGAAATTTCGACAGGGCAGGTTGCCGTCAAGCGCAAGGCTCCGCCGATCGTCGCAGCCGACGACCTGGACGACGACGTGCCGTTCTGACCACCCCTGACCGGACCCCGGCCACAAGCCGGGGCGAGGATTGACCGCGTTGCGGTTTGTGATAGTGTAAAAGCTTAGGGGCTAGGCCGGCCAGCCGAAACGAGGATTCGTCATCCTCTGCCCCGCATCACAGACGATCCGTGACGGAGGATTTATGCTTGAGATTATTTCTCGCAAAGACGCAATCGCGTTAGGTTTGAAACGGTACTTTACCGGAGAACCGTGCAAGCTGGGACACGTAGCAGAGAAGCGCGTAAGAGGCTGCGAGTGCTGCGAATGCGTTAAGTTGCGTTGGCGCAAGTATCACGTTGATAATTTAAGTGCTCGCCAGTTGGCTAGAGCGGCTTATTATCAAGCGAACAAGCAAGCATTGTATGAAAAGCAGAAAGCTAGAGAAACTCCAGAATTATGGAAAGAACGATTTTCCAAAAGAAGGAGCAGGCAGCTTTCGGCAGAAGGAACTCACAATAGGTTAGATATTGAAAATATATACAAAATGCAAAAAGGCAGATGCGCTTTTTGCAAAGTAAAACTGGGCGGTAGCTATCATGTAGATCACATTCAGCCGCTATCTAAAGGCGGGTCAAATTGGCCACGTAATCTGCAATGCCTTTGCAAATCGTGCAATTCTAAAAAATCAGCAAAAGACCCTTTAAAATGGGCTAGAGAAACAGGAAGGCTATTATGACCGCCCCCCAACGCTCTCCCGAATGGCACGCCGCACGCATAGGCCGCGTCACCGGCTCCGTAGCGGGGGCAATCCTTGGTCTATCCCCATACATGACCCGCGACGACGTAATGCGCTCAATGGTTCGTGCCGCCAAGGGCGCGCCCAGCGAGTTCACCGGCAACGTAGCGACGCAATGGGGCACGGCGATGGAGCCGCAGGCGATTGCGGATTTCGAGATGACGTACGGCGAGTCCGTGACGGCTATGCCCTTCGTCCCGTACGACGATTGGCTAGGAGCCAGCCCGGACGGCAAGGTCAGCGACGGCAAGGGTATTGAGGTGAAATGCCCGTATGGAATTAGGAATGATGACCCGCCCGCTTTCAAGCCGCTGTCGGACCAGCCGCACTACGCCGCGCAATGCCAGATCGAGATGCTGTGCTGTGGCTGGGATGCCCTGTGGTTCTATCAGTGGACCCCGCATGGCCAACATCGCGTGCTGGTGCATCGTGACGATGAATGGTTGAACGCCAATCTGCCGCGCTTGAAGCAGTTTCATGCGGAGTATCTGTCGGAACTGGAGGCGCCCGAAGACCACTTAGCCCCCCTCCGCGTCATCATCGACACCCCCGACGCCGCCAAGATGGTAGCGGAGTATGACCAGCTATCGGAGGCGATCGATCTTGCGACCGAGAGGAAGAAAGACCTACTGGCGGAGATGGTGGCGCTGGCTGGTTCGAGGGATGCGCTGATCGGAGGGCGTAAGCTGACGCTGACCCGCAAGGCGGGGGCTGTGGCCTATGCCAAGGTCGTGAAGGCGCTGCTCCCGGACGCGGACCTTGAGCCGTACCGGGGGAAGGGGCAGGAATATTGGGGGTTGAAGTGATGCCGCGCATTGGAAATGGAATATTCGGCGTGGGTGATTGCTTTGACCTGATGGCGAAGCTGCCCGATGCTAGCGTTGATATGGTGCTGTGCGATCTGCCTTATGGGACAACGCAAAACAAATGGGATAGCGTATTGCCACTAAATTTGCTGTGGGCGGAGTATTGGCGAGTCGCTAGATCGAATGCTGCTATTGTTCTTACTGCATCTCAGCCATTTACATCCGCGCTTGTGATGTCTCAGCCTAAAATGTTTCGTCATGAATGGATATGGATTAAGCATCGGGGCTCTAACTTTGCAAATACGGTTCGGGAGCCAATGAAAGAACACGAAAGCGTATTGACCTTTTCTAAAGGAAAGTGGACTTACAATAAACAAATGCAAGAACGAAGTGGCGGAGGGTTAAAAGCTGCTGGTAAACTTAATAGCCGAGGAGGGTTCGCCTCAACGACTAATTATGGAAATGGCAACACAGAGCGAATGTCTGCTATTTTACCCGAATTGCGCGTACCGTCTTCGCACCAGAAATTTAATTCAGAAACGGGTCTTCATCCCACCCAAAAACCCGTAGCCCTATTCGAGTACCTAATCCGCACGTACACCAACGAGGGCGATACGGTTCTCGACAACACCGCTGGCAGCGGCACTACCGCAATCGCTGCGGAAAACGCGGGACGTAAGTGGATTTGCATCGAGCGCGACGAGGAATACGCGGCGAAGGCGATGGCTCGCATAAGGGCGCATGTCGGTGCTTAGGCCCTACCAGCAAGCCGCCTGCGACGCCGCTCTGGCGTACATGCGCACCACCACCAGCCCCTGCCTGATCGACGCAGCCCCCGCTGCGGGCAAGTCCCATATGATCGCGCATATCGCCGATCGGCTGCACGCCATTAGCGGCGGCAAACGCATCCTTTGCCTAGCACCCAACGCCAAGCTGGTAGCGCAGAACTCGGAGAAGATGCGAGACACGGGCCATCCGTTTTCTATTTTTTCCGCGTCGGCGGGGGCTAAGAGTACGAGGCACCACATAATTTTTGGGACGCCTGGTACGGTCGTCAACGCCATCTCGCGCTTCAATGACGGTAGCTACTGCGCAGTCATCATCGACGAATGCCACGGCATGACGCCTACCATAAGGAGCATCATCGACGCCATGCGCGCGGGAAATCCCAACCTGCGCGTAATGGGCCTGACCGGCACTCCCTACCTGCTGGGCAAGGGCTATATCTTTCGCCAGCACCCGAATGGAAAGGTTAACGGGGACGATGTTTGTCGTGATCCGTACTTTACCAAATCCGTCTACCGCGTCTCGGCGCAGGAGATGTTGGACGCTAAATACATAACCCCCATGGTGGTCGGCGAGATTAACGCGCAGTCGTATGACACGTCGGGCGTGGTCCTGCTACCCAACGGGCGCCTGGACGACAGCACCGTAGAGCGAGCCTTCGTAGGCCACGGACGTCAGACCGCGCATGTGGTGGCGGACGTTGTAGCGCAGGCCCAAGGGCGGCAGGGCGGTGTAATGCTCTTCGCCGCCACCGTCGCCCACGCACATGAAGTCATGGCCTCGCTGCCTCCCGGTAATTCGGTGATGGTAACGGGGGATATGGACGCTGCCGCTGAGAAGCGCGCAGTAGCCGCCTATCGCAGCCAGAAGGTTCGCTATGTCGTATCGGTGGGCAAACTGACCACGGGCTTCGATGCCCCGTGGACCGAAATCATTGCGGTACTGCGCTATACTGAAAGCGCCACTTTGCTAACCCAGATATTGGGCCGCGCATGGCGGCTGTACTACGGCAAGGCGGACTGCCTGTGGCTGGACTATGCCGGCAACTATGATCGGCACTTTCCGCATGGTGATATCTACAATCCAACTGTGAAGGCCGGGAAAGCAGCGGAAGCTGGCGAAGGCATCCAAGCAGAATGCCCTTCCTGCGGCTATGAGAACGCCTTTACCGCCACGCCGGACGGCCAATCCTACAAGCTGGACAAGCACGGGTATTGCCTCGATGTGTGGGGAGAACAGGTTCAGACCGAATATGGACCGATGCCCGGACATTTTGGGCGCCGCTGCAACGGGCTGGTGAAGGTGGGGGCAGAGTACGACCGCTGCGCCTATTACTGGACCAGCAAAGACTGCGAGGCGTGCGGGGAGAAGAATGACATCGCCGCGCGCTTCTGTCGGTCCTGCAAAGCGGAAATCATCGACCCGAACGAGCGACTTACGATCGCATTCGAGGCGCAGAAGAAAGACCCGCACCAGCCGCAGACGGATGTGGTGCTGTCTGTGGTGACGAAAGAGTCTGTATCGCAGAAGGGTAATGCCACCGTGCGCGCCGATTGGGTAACGCCCCACAGAAAATTCAGCACATGGCATCAGCCGGAAGCGACTTTCCCCAAGGCGCGAGATGACTGGCGGCGCTTCGATGAGGCAACCCGCCACGGCACCCCTGAAACGATATCGTACGTCAAGGATCGCGATAGCAACTTCTATCGTATCCTGGCCTACAATATGCCCGTCGACACCCCGGAGAGTATGGCAGCATGAAGTTTCCAGATGGCGTGCGCGTGTTCGGCGACCTGTCGTTCCGGGGCAAGTGCCCGCTGGAGCATGTGGAGCAGGCGTCTTTCTTTAGCAGGTTGCGAAGGGAGTATCCTGATACCTACGGACGCTTGGCTTTGCACCCGCGCAACGAAGGCCTGAAAGAGAAGGGCCAGTTCGCTACCGTCGTGAAACACAAGGCGGAAGGCATGACCCCCGGCGCATCTGATATCATCATACCGGGCGCACCCTCGTTCGTGTGTGAGGTAAAGCGGCAGGACCACACCCTATCTCAGTGGCAACCCGGCCAGATCGAATATCTGGAAGCCGCACGGGATGCCGGCGCATTCGCCTGTGTCGCGCTAGGCGCCGTGGGAGCATGGGAGGCGTTTCTGGCGTGGTCACAGAAATAAAGACCCCGCAGCAATGGTTGTCGCTGATCCTGTCGGGCCAGATCAGGATGGATCAAGCCCCCACCCCCATCCAATCCTGGGCACGCTTCCCGATCTACCAAGGGGCTGTTGAGCTCTTGAGGATGGACACAGCAGACGAAAGAAGGGCGGCCCTGCAAAAGGTGCCGCCCCTTGTTCGTCCGTATGTTGAGGCTGAATTGCGTAGGATATGGCCCTACAGGGCGGAGTTACGCGGCTGATATTGCGATGGAGATTAGGAGGTCGCGGAAGGCCGGAGGTGTGGCAATGCACTCCTTGCGGCGTACAACAGGTGCGTGATCTGACAAGCCACGCTCGGTCATCCGGCCCTTCGACATGGCGCGCAGCAGCATGAATTCGCCTTCAACACGCCCCCATCGCAGGCTGGGAAGGTCTACACTGTGCGCATAAAGCCACGTCGACTTGCGAGCGCGGTGGCCGTAGGAGCCTTGATCGACGCAGCACGTCCATCCGCCTACAAAATCTGCCGCTACCCATCCGCCATCCGCTGGCGGGGTAGCCAAATCAAAGTATGCCCATGCGCGGCTACCAGCAGGATGCTCGATAATACCGCCATACTTGCGCACAGAAGACAATGCCGCCTTGAAGCACCCTCCATCATCCCCCAGCTTGTAACGCTTGCTGTTGGGCTGTGTGCCGCCGAACCAGAAGTTACCCCACCGCTGACACGGTGGATGCGCAACGACCGGGTGCGGGCCATCATAGCGGCGGGCATCGCGCGCTTCGTCCCAAGGATCGACACCGGGCAGCCCGAAGTAACAGCCACCTGTCTCGACGTAGAGAGCCGCAATCACGCCGCCACACTCCAAGCCAGTTCAGGTTTCCACCCCATATCCAGAGCCTTCTTTACCAAAGAAGAGCCATCCCAAATCCTATTGCGGAAATGAAAGTAGGCGCCCGTGTGGTCGTATGAGCCATCTTGCCGACAGCGGGAGATTGCTTCTTGCGTCTGTATCCAGTCCTTGGCGTATTGCTCCAAGGCATTGTAAACCGGACGGCGCACAACCGTAGGCACCAACGCCACCACCCGCCTCGATCGCTTCTGCTTATGGATCACCCCCGCTGCCCGATACAGCTTGCTCATCGACCTATCGCTGATGCCGTATTGGGCGGCGGCTTCCTTCAAGGTAGTGGTGTCGGCCAGATGCTGTAGCTGCTGCGAGCTAAGCGCCGGCATCTTGCTCGGACGTCCGAAGCTTGCTTCTTTGCGCCAGCGGCGTGCGGTGTCGTCCGATATGGACCATTTGTGGCAAATTGCTTTTACCGACATTGCCTTTGCGGCTTCGGGGAAATCGTCCGGCATATGCTTGAATGCGCAGGATTTGCCCGTGACAAAGCCAGCCTCTCGCCGCCACCGCTGAGCCACTGTCATGCCGACGCCCCATTTGCGGCATACTGCCTTGACCGACATGCCTTTGCCTAAGTCAGCAAAATCATCTGGTACTTTCAGGTACACACCGGGCTTGTTGGTCATTCCCCCGGCTCCCGTCCAAGGTGGAAGCCTTCGTGATCCTCGTAGCCCATGGGCGCGTTCCACATCACGCAGATAAGCGCCAATGCCATAGCCGCCGAGATAGCGGCCATGATGTAGATTTCGGGTGTCATGCTTGGCTCTCCACTTTTTCTAATGCGCGCTCCATGCGGAGCAGAACGTCAATGGAAACAGCCCGACGCGCCTTGGCCCTTGACCATGTAGCTTGATACACCCCTGCTCGATCGCAGAGGTTGCGCATGGTAATGCGAGCGTCGAACGCGCGGCGCTCCACGTCGGCAATGGCTTTCGCCTGGGGTGTGTTGGTTTCCATGAAGATACATATGCTTCGCAATTAAATGCGTGTCTAGTGATAAATTGCTGTTGACACCCCGCCCCGCATGTCGCACATATCACTCATCAACAAAGACCGCTTCGGCGATGGAGGATGAGATGGGCGACAACATTGACTCCGTTCCCCTGAAAGAAAAATTTCCGGACGCATATAAGCTAATGTTGGGTTTCTACTGTAACCCCGCATACTTCAATAGCGACCCACAATGCCGCCCCGCAGACAATGTGTTGATGGCTATCCAGTACACTCTTGAGCGAGGACGCATGGCATGACCACCCCCAGCCCGGTGGGCGGCGGGGCGGCGTTTCCGCAGTCCGAGTTTAGCGCATACACCAATGACCGTTCTGGGCTGACTGTTCGGGACTGGTTCGCGGGGCAGCTCGCGCCATCGGTTTTCACTGCGGTCAATAAGAGCGCTCGTATCGAAGCTAAGCTGACCGCATCCGCGACCGCCGCGCTTGCCTACGAGATCGCCGACGCCATGCTGGCGGAGCGCGCGAAGTGAACGCCCCCTTTGCCCGCATCACCCCCGCCCTATGCGAAGCCGCCGACGACCGCGAGGCGCGTGCTGCTGCGCTGCTGATCGAGCGGTATCGGGCTGGGCTGGCGGTGGCGATCGAGCATGGCGCTGACCAGTGCGTCCGCGAGGAAGCCCGCCAGTGTCTCGTCAAGGTCGAGGGCTGGGCAAAGGCCATCGCAGCCAAGCAGCACTTCGCCGCCACCAACGCGCTGATTTGGCTGGGCAAAAACGCCCACGGCCCCCGCATCGACGCAGCAATCGCCGCAGGAGAGCGCCGTGCAGTCGCGCGCCCTGTGGGAATGGAGGATTGAGAGATGGGACATACACCGGGACCTTGGGTCATCGACGACACTACCGATGACTATGAAATCAGCATCGTCGGCCATCCGGCTTGGCCCTGTACCCGCTACGGCGAGAAGGGCAAATGGGACGTCTGCAAGCTGGAAAAGCTTGAAGGCAGCGCGGCAGAGGAGCGCGCCAACGCTCATTTGATCGCGGCCAGCCCGGATTTGCTGGAGGCGTTGAAAGCCTTGATGGCGGAATGGCCGGACACCCATCTGCCGTCCAAGGATGCCTGCGTCCGTGCATCCGCCGCCATCGCCCGTGCCACGGGAGCGTCGGTATGAGGCCGTGGAACAGCGCGCAGCTCTACGCCGCATTCGAGCACATCCAGCACCGATTAGGCATTCTCCTAGCCAACGCGCCGGACGCTCCCGCCATCGAACACCTTCGCATTGCCTGTCGTGCTTTGCGCGAGGCCGACGATCTTCTCGTGAGGTCAGCATGATACTCGAAACCACGAACCGCGCGGGGATGACCTTCATCGGCGGCGCCCCGCTGCTGGTCCCGAACCTAGAGCGCTACTGGCGCAACCCGGCTCCCTTCGAAGCCGAACGCGCCGTCCGCCAAGCCGAAATGAACGAACGCCTGACCCAGCGTGACGCGCATTGCCGCGAGCGCATTTGGGCGATGATCGAACGGGAGAACCGCGATGACCGCAATGTCTAACTGTTTCGTTGCTGGCTTCTGTCTAAGGGGTGCTCTGACGGCCCATAGCGCCGGTTGGGCCGTAGCCCTTACTCTTGCCTTCGCCATCAACGTCGCCTTCGCGATTTACCTGCGCACCAAGCGGGTGCCCGCATG
>Ga0182211_1000027_pt1 | contig 39511 bp, 41 predicted proteins | sample G5R1MG_20_FD_129660 | JGI IMG/M metagenome (GOLD analysis project Ga0182211, IMG submission 129660) | Switchgrass phyllosphere microbial communities from Michigan, USA - G5R2_MAIN_03OCT2016_LD1 MG | ecosystem: Host-associated > Plants > Phyllosphere > Phylloplane/Leaf | place: USA: Michigan... | reverse complement strand
CGCACGACGACCACGAACCCCGCCACCGCCACGGCAAACCGGCACAATGGCTGCCAGGGATGATTACTCGCGCCCGACCACGCCCGATCACGCCTCCAGCGGCTCCAACGGCCCAACCAGCCCCAACGGCCACGCGACGCCGCGCACGCCGCACACGCCCAAGCCAACGGGCCTCTCGCTCACCGAGTACTCGGCCAACCCCAGCCCGCCCTCGGACTCGCCCCGGCCGCGCACCCACGATGTTGTCCCTGACGCCTTCCTGCTACCCAACGGACACCCCGACTACCTGCGCCTGATCCTAACCTCCAAGGTCTACGAGGTCGTGCACGAGACGCCACTGACGCCCGCCACCAATTTGAGCAACCGACTTGAGTGCAATGTGCTGCTCAAGCGTGAAGATCTCCAACCCGTCTTCAGCTTCAAGCTGCGTGGCGCCTACAACAAAATGGCCCATCTCGACTCGAAAGACCGCTGGCGCGGCGTCGTTGCCTGCAGCGCCGGCAACCATGCCCAGGGCGTTGCCTATTCAGCACGAAAGCTCAAGATCCCCGCCACCATTGTCATGCCCTCAGGCACCCCCGACATCAAGCACAAGAATGTCGCCCGTCTCGGCGGCTCCGTCATTTTGCACGGCGCCGACTTCGATGCTGCAAAGGCTGAGGCCGCCCGGCTCGAGAAGCTGCATGGCCTTGTATCCATCCCACCCTTTGATGATCCCTACGTTATTGCAGGCCAGGGCACTGTCGGAATGGAACTGCTGCGACAAACCAACCTCCAGCAACTCACGGCTGTCTTTTGCTGCGTCGGTGGTGGGGGCCTGATCGCCGGAACGGGTGTCTACATCAAGCGCATAGCCCCGCACGTCAAGATCATAGGTGTGGAGCAGTACGATGCAAATGCCATGGTAGAGTCCCTCAAGGCCGGCAAACGCGTCGTCCTCAGCGACGTCGGCCTGTTTGCAGATGGCGCAGCAGTCAAGTCGGTCGGCGAAGAGACCTTCCGTATCTGCCAGGAAGTCGTCGACGAAGTCGTCCAAGTCACCACGGATGAAACGTGCGCAGCCATCAAGGACATGTTTGAAGACACGCGCTCGATTGTCGAGCCTGCCGGCGCTCTCGCTCTCGCCGGCCTCAAGAAATGGGTATCACGCAATCCCTCGCCAGATGGCAGCCGCAGTCTTGTTGCCATTGCCAGTGGCGCCAACATGAACTTTGACCGTCTCCGCTTTGTCGCCGAGCGTGCCGCTATTGGGGAGAACAAAGAGGCCATCCTCTCCGTTACTATCCCTGAGCAGCCCGGCGCCTTTGCCAAACTCGTCTCTGCCATTCATCCCATGGCCATCACAGAGTTTAGCTATCGTTACTCCGGCCCAGACCAGGCCACGATTCTAGTCGGCGTCGAACTCAAAGCTGCAACGCGCGCCCGCGACCTACCCGACCTCATCGTCCGCCTCGCTGCCGAGAACATGACCGCCTGCGACCTCTCCCAAGACGAGCTCGTGAAATCCCATATCCGCTACCTGGTCGGCGGCCGTAGCTCCGCTGCCGACGAGCACCTCTACATGTTTGAGTTTCCCGAACGAGGCGGCGCGCTTTTCAAGTTCTTGCACACGCTCCAGCCCGGCATGAACATTAGTCTCTTTCATTACAGAAATTCCGGCGGCGATGTCGCCAAGATATTGGCCGGCATCCAATGCAAGGCTGAGGACAGCGCGAAATTGGAGGCTTTCTTGCGCGAAATTGGATACCCGTACAAAGAGGTCACGGATAGCCGCAGCTATAAAATGTTCATGAGGGATTGATTGTTGTCGTTATCATTGTTGAGGTCAGAGAGCATTTAGAAAGCGAATCGTGGATTTTGAATAAGCTTGACTGAACTAGGATACCCATTTCTTTGGTTTCGGACTGATTGGTGTTCGAATTTCCCTACCAGTAGGTGAACATCTTTGTGAACAGATACAAACGTGATGCTCTTACCGTCTCTATCTTATATACGCGCAATAAATCATTGGTAATGTTGCGAATAGAAGACAACGACGACCGCAAGATCGTAAAGGGGTATCATTTCAATAGTAATCTAGCTCTCAGACCTTTCTTTGCCGCTTCTTCGCTTTGGCTAGTGCTTGTGATATTACAGCGACTTCTTCTTCGACCTCTGCGTCATCCTCGCTTTCGGCTTCTTCAACTTTGGAAGCTTCCAGACGCATGCTTCCATCTTCGCCGTTTTCTGAGTCATCGTCATCATCTTCTTCGTCTTCGTCTTCGTTATCGTCATCGTCGAATTGCAATCCTTCAGCATCATCATCATCGCTGAAACCTGCAAAGTCGTCGGCATCAGCCTGTGATTGGGCTACGCCTGTCGCATCAGTGGTAGCTGCCACACTAGCTGTAGCTTCGCTCTCGCCTTCACGCTTTCTCTTCTTACTCATCTCTCCTAATCGTCCATCGCGATCAGCCTTGACGGGCTCATCTGCAGCTTCACCCTCCTTGTATGGGGGAGGCGTGAACCATGGGATTTTTCCGCGTATCCTGATCATAGCGTTAAATAATAGTCATTCGAACAACATCATATAGGTACATACCAGTCGTTCAAGACCATCTTTGCGGCACCGTCTATATCTGCTTCTCCACCTTTTAGAAGACGACCGGATTTGCGGCAAAGGATCTCTAAAAAGGTAACGGCGTCATTGTTGTAGTCCTTAATGTCATATGTTCGCTGCAGATGACGAGGCTGTACTCGACGTAGAACGGCAGGGATGTATTGAGCTGGGTATTCGACATTTTCAACGCGGACGCTACCCCTTAGTAAAAGGTCCTCGTCCGTATCGCTCTGGTTTGGTGGAACTATTCCAGGGCAATCAATCATGTAGATGCGCTTCATCAAAGTGATGTACTGCCACACTTTGGTCTCTCCTGCAATGGGGGCCACGACACAGACCTTCTTCTTTCGTAGTGTGTTGATGATGGAGGATTTTCCGGTATTGGGGTAGCCGACCATGCCTACTGAAATCTGCTTACGATCGCTGTGCAACGAGGAGAACTGGCGTAAAAGAGCAATGAGAGATCCTTTTCCAAAGCTGTTGTTGATGTTTGCGTGGAATGCTGTATTCATGTCAGCCATGCAATGTTGCTGTAAAATTTCCAAGCATACCGAGTGTGGGAAATTCTCTACTTAAGTTGCGCACCCAAGCAGCCTGTTGTAGAGGGTTAGCTCTGAGTCCGTCAACAGCATCAAAGTTTGATTGAAATGACGATGAAATGTGTGAAATAGTACTAAGAGAACCGACATGATGCTGCAGCTGGTGCAGAGACGGCCCTCAACTCAAACGAATCACGTGCGAACTCTATTGACCGGCAACCAAAACGGAAGCTGGTCTACCCGCGGCCAAGACGGCTTTGGGCAGGCGAGACGCTTTTGCTCTTCCCATCTTGTAACAGAACCAATGCATGGAAGAAGGTAAAGGTCCTTGACTTGAAGATGGGGAAACCACAGTGGCGGTGGGGTTGGAATGTGGGGAAATCGAAGGGCTGGGGTTGCTTTGCGACTCACGGCAACTTTAGAAGGTACAAGATCGACCTTGTTAAGCACAAAGACAAGATGCTTGTGCGGTGCTTCGGTGCGGATATACTTTTCGACACTGCGACAGCGTGTACCATCAGGGTCACGGGCATCGAGAACGTGGAGAATAACGTCGCTTGAGTCGATGACCTTGTACAGTTCGTTCCAGATGCGCTTGCTAGTGCCTTTCATGAAGATAAACTCTCTGGCCGAAGTAAGCTCGCCATGGGGATTGTTGGGGTTGGTGGCATTTTCGCTCTCCTCGGCGTCCCCCGAAGTACCCGACAGAAGCTTTGCCTGCTCCAGTCGCTCGATATACGTGTCGTGCATGCTACCGGTGCGGCCGGCCAGATCTTCGATGGAGTTGAAGTCGAGCTTGGGACGCTTGCGTTGGGCCTTGGGCCCAAACGTCTCGGAAAAAGGCTGCGAGTCGACGGCAATCTTGGCAGCATGCTCTTTCAGGCCATTGATGTTGCCCTTTTCCTCAATCAGGCTCATGGGCAGCTTGTTGCGCTTCATTAGATAGGTGTGGGGGTTGGACGACTGCGCCTGCACGGCAGCGCGGAACGACTCGAGGGCATCTTGGGAGATGACGCGCGTATTGTTGAACCACTTGCGGTTGGGCTCGACGCGGGCAATGGGAGCCTCCCGCGTCTGGTAGGCGGCGGCCTTGGTGATGTCTCCCTTGGCGTTGCGCTGCGCCGTGCCGCCGGTGAGGCGCTTGAGAACCTTGACCTTCTTGGCCGAGCTGTAGTGGTATGTAATGAGCGCGGACTGGTCTTGGGGACATATGCGGGACGAGGGGCGCATACCGGTAGAAGTTCTCGCCCTTGACCTTGACATTGCCCATGCCATCGCCCGTCTTACCCTGACGCTCCTTGCGGCTGGCTTCTTTTTTGTGCGTACCCATGGCGACGGCCCGACTGGTACTGATTTGGCCTGGATCTAAGCTGGGTGGGTGGTGAGGCGGGCGAGACGTGGGAAACAGGAAAAGGCGAGGAGTGGACTGGGAAGCCCCGAATCGCATTTTTTCTCGCGGGCCGGCACGCTAGGGCCTTGGCACCGACATTTTCGAGCAGACACGGCCGAACACCACCCCCGGCGCACCTCCGCGTGCATTGCCACCACCCCCGCCGTCGCTTGCGCCATGCCGCCTCGAATTCCCGTCCGCGTGCCCTGGCCCTGCGCGCCCGCCGCCGCCCCCACGGCCCCTGTTCATAGCTGGAGCGCCGGCGCCAGCGTGCGCGCCCTCTCGTCATCGGCCCCCGCGCAGGCCCTCGGCCCACAGTCGCCCAACTACATCGATGTGCCCAAGCCGCTGCAGCCCTCGTATCCGCCCAAGCCGTCGGTCCAGGGTCACCTACCTGTCCCCCGCGATATTTTCAAGACGCGCAGCCGCCACCCCAAGCAGTCGTCCGTCTTCCTCAACCGAAGCACGCGCACACCCAAGGACCCCAAGCAGCCGGGGCCCCACAGCCGCGACGCCGACCTGCGCCTATACAAACAGAGGCTCGCTGAAAAGAGGAGAGAGGCCCTGCGCGAAGGTATCAGCCAACTCCACGAGCGCAAGGTTGCTACCGAAGCAGAGTATCTCGCCAAGATCCAAGCGCAGGGTGTCATGCGCCGCGACCTTGCCTTAGCTCCGCGGCGTCCCGTCGACATCTTGACTGATACATCCGTCAGCAAGGGCGTTCGCGACTTCCTCGCCGACGCACTGCCCCCACGCCAAGACAACACCGAGGCCCGTCGGAGAGCCTACGAGCGCCGTGTGGCCAAGTACCATGCTGTGCGCACCTCACGCCTGCATGACCTATACATCAACGCCCGAGAGTTTATTGTAGAGGAATCGCAGCTTGACGAAGCCATTGACAAGGCGTTTGGCACCGAAGAGTCGCCTATCGGATGGAATATGAAGGGCAAGATGGGCCCGCGAGCAGAGGGCAACGACGGCCTGAGCCCTTGGCAGGGTCCCATTCCGGAGGGTGTGTCGGATATGCTGCAGAAGCTTAAGGGTGGAGAGGGTATTGGCCTTGCCAGGCAACGAGTCAGACAGGTTGCCGAGGAGCTCACCGGTGGCAGGCTGTAGAGCATCTAAGAACTATGATCATTTCTTGTGTAGAATCGAATTCTCAAGTCCAATAAACCGTATCGCACCCTATACCCTATCTTTATAACTGTTTGCGTTATCGGTACAGTTATAAGCCCTTCTCCAATATTACCCTCTATGGCCAAACAGTATCATCAGGCAATAGGTTATACTTTGAGACAGAATAAACAGTAAAACTGTGGAGATTGTAAGATTATAATATTGCAAATCTTTAGCGTTTGTATTTTGCAATTGTGTTAGCACTACAAACTATAGGTGGGAATTTCTTGTGTATCTGAGGTATATTATCAGGCACAATAATAAGTATCTTTTATAACACCTGTTTAATCTGTTGCACTATAAATATAAAGGTATTTCTAGTACTACCTAGACTATCTGCTGCATAATAAGGGCAGATCTTATTGCTTAGAAATAACACTGCTCTACCTATACTAATACAGTATTATAGCCTTATAATTACCCAGCTTAGTCTGCTTATAGAAATATATATCAGATCTTAAGGATATAAACTATATACTAGGAGTGTAAAGTAAGTTTTTCCAAGTCCTGGTAGATAATCTTCCCTGCTCCGCTTTATTATACTCGAGTATATCAAGTCCTTCACCTGCCTACTACCAGTAGAAAGCTGGACAGTTACTTTTTTTTTCAATGACTTATCCTGTAATTCTATCACAAGGCTTAATTGGCTGCCTTGGCATTATACGTGACTAGTCCTGTACTCTCACCGGACAATACTCCCAGCGTGTGTTTTTGAGGTGAGTCAGGAAAGTCTGAGCGCTCTCACCTTCACCGACCGCTTCTCTCACCTTCATTACCCGTGAATAGAGCACCACAGTCTATATAAACCCCCAAGCCCTTACTCCTCTACACTTTCTTCTTTTCTGTTCTACACCCTCTTCTATTCCACTTCATACCTACACCAACAATCTGCCTAGAACACCGCCAGCATGCTCACCACCATCCTGAGAGCGATGTTCTTTCTCGCCATGCTCCTCACCACCGTCATCGGCAGCCCTCTTGCCAGCCAGGCTTCCTCGCTTATGGCCAACTCTAGGAGCCTCGGTACTGTGGGAAACCTCACTGCAGCATCAAACTTCTCCGAGATCCCAGGCAGCTCGCGTCGGGGCATAGCCTACAACAACGCGGACTATGTCCCCCTCTTCAGCAGTCCAGGGCGGCACACTACATGGTGCTACAACTGGGACTCTCGCCCATATCGAGATGCGCCTGTCGAGTTCGTCCCTATGCTGCACTCACTTCATGATGACCACACCAGCATATGGCAAGCAAATGCATTGGCTGCTATCAACGGCAATCGAAATATACCCACGCATTTGTTGGCCTTCAACGAGCCAGACAACTGCATGTAAGTCCCTATTCCTTTCTCCTCTTCTCACAAGCTGCTTGCTAAAGCGAAATAATCAGTGAGGGCGCTGGTGGTTCCTGCATCGACGTGGACAAGGCTGTTGCAGGCTGGAAGCAGCATATACAGCCTCTCAAGGACGCCAAAGGATCCATGTACTTGGGTTCTCCTGCTGTCACCAATGCGCTCGATACGCCTACCTCTGGTCTTGGCTGGCTGCGTAGTTTCATGCAAAAGTGCGATGGATGCACGATTGACTTCATCAACATCCACTGGTATGACATTCTCTTCTACCAAAGACTGTTGGGGTATAGCACTGACACGAGAACAGGTATGACTCTACCCCTAATGTCGCATACTTCAAGCAGCATGTCAACGCAGCGCGGGAGGTTGCACAGGGACGCCCGATCTGGATCACCGAGTTCAAGCCCACGGGTCAGACCAAGGACATCAAGGCGTTCCTGGACGAGGTTATGCCGTGGCTGGATGCAACCAATGACGTGCATCGCTACGCCTACTTCATGACCACAATTGGAGACGGGTTCCTCATCAATGATGCAGGAACTGGGCTGAGTGACTTGGGCATGGCTTATCAGTTCAATTGAAGCTGATATATGGGATATGACCGGCGAGAGATGGTCTGACGTCTTATTCTGGGCTAGGGAAAATTCAGCATAGAGGGTTAGATGGGTTCGGTCTAATTCCTACAAGATGATTGCTGGTAGATCCACAGATAGTCTGCAGAATCTATACACCTCCACATCACACTCTCCAAATTGCTACTCGCAGTAACCAGCTTTTCTTAAGCCAGTTTGTTTCCTCCAAGTCCACTGCTACAGCCCAGCTTTATAAAATACCAAGAACTAAACAATGCATAAACCCTAAGTGGCAAATGAAAACGAAAAATTAAAAAGAAAGAAAGACTAGAAATCTTGCCTATCAATTCCACCCAATAATCCCCTCTGCTAAAGTCAAAGGCCCATGAATCGATCCCGCCACAACCGAAACTCTCCGTCCAATAATTCCCGCTTCTCCCACGCCAAGATGTAACCGCTCCGGCAACGCCATTTCCGAATCCTTCATGGCCAAAGGGAAAGAATACAGCGGCTCCGATAGCGTCGATGGAGCAGAGGAGGAGAGATCGCCATCGCGACTGGCCAACGGTTAAGCACTGGTTTTGTTTTCCCATGTGCAGGGGTTTTTTCAGGAACGTACTGGATGACAAGCCAATGCCGTGCTAGCGCTTCGTCATGCTTCCAGCCTTGGATCTCAAGGCTAGTTCCGGGGGTGGAGAAGTGGTTGCTGAAGAAGAGCAGTATGTCTTCTTCACGCTGCGAGCCTGTAGGACGAGGGGCAGGGCGCAGGACAGCAATCGAACCGCCTTGGCTTACACGAGTGGAATGCCCGTTGCACATGGTTGGAGCTAATTGTGCTGTAGCGTTGGAATGGCTTTCACTAGAATCGTCGGTAGGGGTAAGTAGTGAAATTGGGTGAATAGGAAGCCAAATACGTGGATACGTGAATGCTTTAGGGATGATTGTAGTTGGAGATGCTATCCAAGGACATTAATTGTGTGTCATGGAAGCGTGAGGGCTGATGAGCCTCTTTGAGCAAGTTTGAGGAGAGTACCCGATTGGACAAGCACACATGACGCTAGTTGGTCCATCAAAGGATCGACAGACACATGGAAGTGCTTAATCTCATCTTTGGTATTTGGTCAAGAGAACGGATATGAACCTCAGATGGAGGCCTTGAGAATTTTGAATGCATCCGCACGAGAACCCAGGTAACGTTCCTCGGCAGTCTTCCAATTAATCACATTCCAGATATTCTGGACATAGGCCGCCTTGCCGTTCAGGTACTGCACGAGGTCAGCATATTCCTTCTGCCATGATTGCGAAATCGGGGTTGCTTACTTGGAGGTAATACGCGTGCTCCCACATGTCTACGCCAAAGATGGGAACCTCACCCTTGCCTACAACCGGGTCCTGGTCTTTGGTAGTCACAATAGCCAATCTCTGTTCCTTTCCAGTCTCCACCTTGATCAACCATCCCCAGCCGCTTCCCTGAATGCTGAGGAGAGCTGCGTTGAAGGCCTCCTTGAACTTGTCCTCGTCGCCCCAGGTTGACTTGATCTGCTTGGATAGCTCGGGGGCAGCAGAGCTTTTGGCTTCTGGCGAGCTTGCCGGGGTGAGGTTCTGCCAGAAGAGGGAGTGGTTGATGTGGCCACCAGCATTGAACTTGATGCCCTGTTGCAACGAAACTTGGGAGGTGATATCGGAGGCGTGAACGGCTTCAGCTTGTGTCTTCAAGGCGGCGTTCAGGTTGGTGATGTACGTCTGATGGTGCTTGCCATGATGCAGCTCCATGATTTGCTTGGAGATGTGCGGTTCGAGTGCCTGCCAGGTCCAAAGTAAGCGCGGGGCTCCCATGAGGCCGGGGGCAAACTCTTACATCGTATGCATACGGCAGCGCCGGCAGCGAGTACTGCGGTGCGGACATGGCTCCAAACTCAAAGGGCTGTTGGTCGGAGGCGAAGGTGGTGGGGGCAGAGAGCAGGAAAAAGAGGCAAGTCGAGAGGGAGAGTGGCGGCGTACCCCGCATCCTGCCTGTCACGTAATCGATGCGGCAGATGGAATCTGATGGATGATCAACACCGAATCAACGGCCAAATGGCGAAGCTGGGTGGGATTATAGGCAGCTACCAACAAGGTGCTCCTGCAGCGGATCGCTCAATCGGGTATAGCGCCAGAGAAACCGCCTCAATTGAACGCAAGCCCGTTTCAGGCTTCCGAACGCTGCGGTCGGCTCCAAGTGTCTTTCCTATTCTCAGGGCGAGGCTGGGTCGGACGTGCATGGGAATTGAGGGTAATTCAGTGCAGCGAGTAGTCTCTTCCCACGCACGCCATCGCCCAGCGGATAAATCCCAGCTCTTTTCGAAGCTAGACACCGGATATTATGGAATCTTGCCGCCACCACTAACAAAAGCCCGCAAATCGAGACTCAATAGGAAAAGGACCGTCCTGGCTTCACATCCAGGGCATGGGCCCAAGTCATGCCAATGAGCTTCCCAATACATACAACGCAACGCCGGCTGGGACGCTCGTGGGTATCAAACGCCGCACAATGCCATAAATCGTACATGAAAGATATCGTGTTTATCGTGGGCTCCCTTAAGATTGAGATCGAGGTGCCTAGGGATTGGAATAGACGAAGTGCGCACCTTGACAAGGGGAGCGGGCTTGTTTAAAAGCCTGGATGCGGCTCATCATCCATCCAGAAGTCCATGTGCGGTCGCCGTCTGGCCGCTGCTGATGGCCCAGTCGGATGGAGTAGCCGAGGCGGCAGTCTATCCCGGAATGCTCGAACTGCAAGCAGCGGGCATCGTTTTGGCACGCCTTGAAACACGTGTCAAACGATTTGGCCGGGCTCTTGCCGCGCGGGTAGGTCACGTCGTCGGACATGTTAGACCAGTTGTCGGCCATGTCGCGCAGGAGGGGCTCGACCATGGTAAAGAGCTCCTCAAAAATGAGGGGTCGGGCGGGATTTTCGCGGGCGCGCTCCCACTGGGCCAGAGCGGCAAAGTCGCGATCGTGCATGTGGTGCATGGTGATGATGGCCTCGCACCACTGCTCGGGGCCGTAGCGTACGGTGAAGGGGTTCTCGCCGTTGAACATGGGCCAGTAGCCGCGCAGGGGCACGCCGCTCTTCTTGAGGACGTGGGCCAGAACCTCGTCGCCGCAGCAGTGCTTCTGGACGTCGACGCCAAAGAAGTGGGTGCCGGGGAAGTGCTTGTTCTCGCCAAACATGCGGCCGAGGGCCATGACCTTGTCGAGGGCGGCTCGCGAGAGGACGAAGCCACTGCCGCCATGGGCAAAGACAATCTTCTTGCGGGGCCAGACGGGCGAGCCGAAGTAGTGGGCGGTGTGGGGGCTGAAGCGGGCGAGGAAGCGGGCGAGGTTGTCGTAGTTGAGGTATGTGTCGAGCTCGACGAAGATGTACCACTGCGAAGCAGGGCGTAGGTACGACGTCCACTCCATCATGGGCAGAAACTTGTACTTGTCGAGCCGCCAGCCGGGGTCCGTCTTGGCGGCCGTCACGTTGCTGGGGTCGTCGGCGCGCTGCAGTCGGTCGTAGATGTCGAAGTCGGCGTTGTTGAATCGGTACTCGGGCCGCAGGTGGGCGAGGGCGTCGGCGACATCGACGCCACGGCAGGTGTCGCGCCGGTCGGAGAAGACGAGCAAGTCGGGCGGGCAGCGGCCACGGTGAGCGAGGAAGTGCGGTAGCTGCGTCGCCACCTCGCCAGCGCCGATCTTCAGCACCACTGTGAGGCCGTCCAGGGCGCCAGGAGCCGCGGGCGGGCAGCCGTTGCCGTTGTCGTCGCCGTCGCCGCCCAAGCCGAAGCTCGCACCCGCGTCCACGGCGGGCCCGGGGCGCGCGCCAGGGAGCCGGTCGGGGACCACGTCGTAGCCGCGCTCGCCGCTCAGCAGGCGGGGGAGCAGCGAGGAGACGAACAGGGTGCAGAGCACAGCGGCAGCGCACAGCTGCAGCAGGCGCAACGGCGACAGGCGCACCATGGTCATGGCGGGTGACCGAGCCCATTGCTATGCCCTGGCGGTCGAGGGCGGTGGGCGTGGCGCGGGTGAAGCCGCGCTAGTCCCAGTATGACAAGCGTAGTGTGGCGCGACCTCCCCCTCACGTGGCTTCCGTCGGTCGTCGGTCGTCGCTTCCTTCGCTATGTTGTCTTATCCATGTGTGAACCTGCAAAGTGCATTTGTAATTAGGTACACACTTATTATGTACACAGTATCCAGAGATGCAGGTCACGAGGTGTCACGTGGTTCCTTGGCCATGCACGTTCAGCGTCACTTCTATTGAAGAACATGCAACAACTCCCTCCCCTCCGCCAACCGCTCCACATTCTCGGCCGTCTCTTCGTACCAGGCCGTCAACGTGCCCTCCTCGACATAGCCCATGTGCGGTGTTAGCAGCACCCGGCTCTTGCCTCGAGCACCCCAATCCTCGCGCCGCCAGGGACTGTCGGCCGGGAGCGGCTCAATGTCATACACGTCCAGTGCAGCACCGCGTATGCCCCCTTTCCTCAGTGTCTCCAGCAGCGCAGCCTCGTCAACAAGCGGACCTCGAGACGTATTGATCAACAAACCGCTCATCCACTCGAGCTCTTGTGCGCCCACGATGCCCACGGATCGCTCGCTCAGCACATAGTGCACGGAGACGACGTCGGAGCGGCGAAAGAGCTCTTCTTTGCTGACAACCTTGAACGTCTTCTCCCCCTCCTCCGCCATGCCTGCCCCCTCAACGGGCAGCCCCGTCTCTTCTGCAAGCTTGTCCGCCTTGTCCTGCGTCAGGTTGGCGCTCCAGCACATAATCTTCATGCCGAATGCGAGCACGCCCACTCTTGCTACGTGCGCTCCGATTCTGCCTAATCCCACCAGACCGAGCGTCTTGCCCTGCAGCCCAATCGCAAGCTCGCTTTGCCAGCCTGCAGGACCGCCTTTCCCCTTCACGACTGCATCGTCGGCAGCGATGTTACGTGCCAATGCCAGTATGAGCGCCCAAACATGCTGTGTGGTAGGATGGCCCCCGCCCTTGGTTATCGGCAATGATCTTGGAGACTGCCCACTCCCTTTGCCATCTGTCCGGCCCTTGCCTGGCGCTGTGCAGACCGTGATTCCTAGCTCCTTCATGGTTTCCAGATCCCAACTCTCAAACTTGCCTCCCGTAGCCAATACGATCTTGAGGTTGGGAAGCTGTCGGAGCAGGTCCCCGGGGAAGGGGGTGCGTTCGCGCATGGTTGAGAGAGCCGTGAACGGCTGGAGGCGGTCCACGAGGGCTTTACGTTCGGCATCAGTCGTCTTGGGGTGCGAGTACGAGGGAAGCGTGTCATTAAAAACCGTGATGTGTACTTTGGAGCCATCGATGTGGGACAAATGCTTTGTGGCGATATTGTGGTAGTCATCGAGGACAGCAAGTTTGATCGGGGTCGAGAAAGCCATGGCAAGTCTACGTGACTGCGTGAGAGTGTTAAGATTGGTAGGGATAGCTAGCACTATACATACTATGAACATAGTGGCATGGAGGGGTTGGCTGCACGCGGGCCGGTTGTGTCATTATCCATGGTCGACGTGCTCTCGATTCGGCACTTCCATCCGCAGTCTACCGAGGTGGTATCTTGTGACATGAGCTTTGGAAACATTCCCTTGCAATTAGGGACCAAGTGCGAGTTGCATGACAATCAAAAGCCCTCGGCCTTTGGGGCATTTGGTGGGGGGAGAACGGGGGAGGGAGCCAAGGCCGACTCCAAGGGATACGCGAAGCGGTTGCTGACTAACCAAACAGGTGGCTATCCTATCCCTATAGGCTTCAACTTGACATCCCTAATATCTCCAGCCTCCTAGTATGGATATCTACATCCTGTAGGCTATTGTATCTACAACTCTGGGCGATAGCGAACGCCACAAAATTAATGCGACAGTAACGTGGTCACGACGTTAAGACAGCGCATGCGACCGACTCGTGGTCACAACTCCCTTGCTCGCTGGGTAGTTCAAGACTTCAACACGTTACGCCTTGCGCGACCCGCAAGTACGGCTACGTTTCAAGGTGCTTTCTCGTCCCCTTGTGGCCCTAGGTAGGTACACGGTAGGTACACCGTGAGAAATTGGCTGCACATCAGCAAGGGACGCGAAGTATCAATGTACCTGCATTCCACGCCAAATCGTGTCAACATGTCTACCCCTAATGTAGGTACAATTGCCTTCATCGCAAACCTATCCATCCTTCAACTCCAACATGCTTTCACTTCCAAATACCCGTGAGATGCTGGGAATACTGGTTATTATCGTTCAACTTCACGTTGCCAACGCAGCCCTTCGGAAAGATGTCCCGCACGAAGTCTACAACTTTAAAAATGATACACGAAGCGCCCAAGTGCCAGAAAAATCACAGATTACGTCCAACCATACAACGCCAGAGTCCATCTACGTAACGGAGTCTGCCTACGTCACAGAGTCTACGGCTGGCGCATGTCCAGCACCGACTCCCACGCGCTCAGTCTACAGCACCGTCTTTCCTTCGCCAGGAGCGTCTCCCATCGAGATTACTGCACAGAGTCAAGTCGTGACTTCGTTTATCCCCGAGATGACCTGGTGTGTGGCACCGCCACTAGCCGTCTGGCCCATCACGAATGGCCCGCCATACCGGAACTCCTCAGCAACTGAACACACTACTTCGTACCAAGGCACTGGAAGTTGCCAGACCTCGTTCGCACCTGTTCAAACGACCGTTTGCGCCACCACACTCACAGGACTGGGGTCCAAGATCTCGGTGACTGACTGTGAACAACAAATCACCTTCTCCACAGAGTGCGGCTTCACATTGGAAATACCGACACCGACACCCGCGTCCACACCCACCATCACTGGATGTCCTTCTCTCATTACGCCGGCGCCAAGCGTGAGACGCCTTTACACGTACTGGCTTGCGCCATGGCAGTCATTGACCGAAGGCAACACGCCGTCCGACGTCGACGTCAAGATCTGCACCGAGCAAGACAACGGCACGATGGAATGCCTGCGCTATCAGGAAGTATGGGAAGTTGTAGTGGTGACATCGACTCGAACCACGGAACGTACTATTCAGGTTTCAACCACAGTCTCTGGACCCGGCACGCTCGTCGTCGAGACTATGACTTCCACCATCACCGACACCATCGAAAGCATTGATCTTTCCACCGTGCTTCTCCTCGAAACCGAGGTCGAGACAGAGAGCATCAGCTCCGGGAGAAAACCAACCACCACGGTGCACACCACGCAGGAGAAGACGAAGACGGTCTACGTGACAAAGAAGCTGAAACATGCATCATCCAGGTATGTAGAGAGCATGGAGTTCTTTTTCCAAAGAGCCCAGCTAACATGTACCAGTGTACCCACGTCCACACAGCAAGCTTCTCCTACGACCATATCTTCTTCACCTTCCGACGAAGCGACGACTACGATCTGGGTGACCTCAACGTCCACTCTGCGCATCACCGGGACCATTACCATGAAGCGTCCCCGTCCGACACGGCAAACGGCTGAAGCCGGGCCTGAAGCCAATCAAGCGTAATGTCACAGGGCACCTCAATCCCTTCATCGCATTTCCTTTAGATATATATGCTACGTTTCATGAATGAATCATTTACGTCGTACCTACCATCCATTGAATGTACCATAATTACGCACACGCTTGACCCCTTGCAACGACCTTTTCCGTATTTCTCTTGCACATTTCTCCTTTTTCATCGCCCTGTTCCTGCCCGACCGACCGGCGGCGCTATGCATCGCCTCCTTGGCCTGGTAGCATTGTGTATGTGCGCTCCTACTCGAGACGGACACCCATCATTGCAGACCCATGGAGTGCAGTCAAGTAGCGATGCACAACTGGTCGTCTCCCTAAGGGCCCAGAGTATGATTGTGCGGCGGCAAGGGACACCCGAGAGGATAGAATATGAAATAGAGGCCAGTACATGGATTCAAGCGAAAACGGAAAGTAATAACGAGCTTCATAATCGTAAGCTCAGCTATGTGGGTGGGGAGGGGGACACGGCTGTAGCGCTGGGCTTTGGCGAGCATGGGCCTGTACGATCGATGGCAACGAGATACAATGGCGAGGAGACGAGGAAAGTTCACAAGCTACTGGTTTCAATACGAAATGCCACGGTTATTCTACCGATAGGGAAACCCGTCGCGTCTGAATTCTACCACAAGGTAGGATTGTCCCAGAGTGTATATCATGACGGAACGGCATCGAGCAAATCAAGCCCCATGTCAATGGCTGATATACCAAGGTCAGCGGGAATGAAGACGTCCATGCAGTTTATTCAAGCCACGGCCGTCTTGGGAAACGCACCTACCTCGGCCTAAAGAGTTGAAAAAGTGGCCAAGGCTCAGTCTTCAACTTCTGATGCAAATTCTACCGGTGATTTTGGCGAAAACGGCTCTCCGCCATTCTCCCAAACCAAAGGGTCAGTTGCAATTCCTGCACTGACAGCCGGGTCGCATGTATCGAGACTGACACGATCGGCATCTACTACTCTTTCATTCGGTAGCAGCCACAGCAAAGACGCTGTACTGCTGCTTACCGTTTCCAGCGCGAAATCAGACATCACTGCAGGCCAACAAGCGGAGGCAAATATGATGCCTGAGCAATATGAGAAGACCAAGGCAAACAGAAGACGGAGATGGGGACCATGGGGCGTGAATGCGGAAGCGCTGGATCCAGAGAATGGTGAAGAGGGCGGGGGAAAAGTAAAGAGCAAGGATGGAGACGACGAAGAAGATGTAGAGGGCGAAGGTGAAGACGAAGGAGGTTCTGAGAATGGAGAAGATAGCGAGGGGGAGACGAATCAGGCGGGTCAAGCGACTTTATGGACTGAGATGGTATCCAATCAGGATGACGACGATCTGCCATCCAAAGCCACCACCCATTTCATCCACATATTATCCACCTCATACATCCCCCCGTTGACATCAGACATAGCATTCGAATTCCTCAGTCAAGCATCGAGGGTGTGTCTAACGATGAAGTCAGCTGCCGAATCTAGCTCGGCAGGATTCAGTCTTGATCTCTGAAGGAGCGACAAAGCAGAACCCATGATACTGCCTTATGAGGACCAAACGAGTTCAGTGTTTGGCATAATTTACGACCGGAGGATCCAGTGGACTGTGATGCTGGGATGGGGGGTCTTGGGGATCGAGGTTGTTATCAGGGCATGGGAGTTTGTGCGAAACATCAGGGAGATTGACGTGGTGAGGTGGGTTGCTAGGATGTTGCCGCGCCATGTGCCGGTGTGACGACGTGGAATGGATGTAAGATAAATATTCAGGACGAGCAATTTCACGTTAGCAATATCCTTGCATCGGCGTGATCAATCATGACTGGGTCGGTGTCAAAACTATACTTTTTCCTCACCACCTCAAAGACAATCAAACCAGCACTCGTACTTGGCACTTGTCTGATGGTGCTCATGAAGAAGTCTCGGTAAAGGTATCTGGTCCAACCGCCTGCCGTTTTCGCCATCAGCTTGCACTGCACAAACGTCTGCTCGTAGGCGTGGTAGTAGCGGCGCATGGCGTGCGATGGCTTCTTGTTCTCGTGGGCCTGCACGTCGAGGGCTTCGAGGCGGCGGTAGTGGACATCTTGGACTTGGGTCAGAGGGTGTTGGATGAGTTGCGAAGTGACGGACGCAGAGACGCCAGCCAGGAGAAGGAACATCGGCTCGAGTAGGTAGTGAGGTCGTATGACAGGCCGGCTGTCGCCATCATCGTGGTAGGGGATTGCCTTGTCCAGCAAGGCGTCTTTGGTCCTGTTTGCGTAGTAGTGGGAGACAAAGGCCAGGTAGGCTTGGCTCTTGACCGTTTCGAAAGTGCCGAAGAAGACGGCGGCACCCACTGCATCCTTAGTACAGCTGAGAGACCAGCCGGCGAAGATACCCTGCAGACCGATGGCGCGGAGCTTATGGGCCGCGTAGTGCCACATGGTCTTGTGTGTGCCCTCGAGCATGTCGGCAGCGCGGAAGCGTGTTTGGAGGGCATCGAAGGGGGCGGCGATAACGGACTGGAGGCCGCCGGCGACGAGGCCGGCGGTGCAGGTGACCGAGGGTGGTGGGGGTGGGAAGACGCGCTTGGCCTGGTGGGCGGCGGGCGGGTGTAGTGCAGCCAGGGTATGAAGGTATGCCGTGTAGAGGACAGCACCGATACATGTGTTGGCCATCAGCGGCGGCAGGAGCTGCTTGGGGAGAAAGGCCCATCCCTCGGTGCGGACGGCGTGGGCCAGGACAGCAGGCGTCGTCGTCCGCCACGACCATGGAGCGTCGGCAGCCAGGTGAGGGTTGATGGCGCGAGCATAGCCCATGTAGTCGATCCGGCCACGAAAAAAGGCTTTGACGGGGGCGCGAAAGTAGAAGGCGACCATACGGGCTGCGACGGCACGCATGCCCGCGGCCTGGACGCCGGTGGCGGGGGCCTTGTTCGTTGCGGTATTAGTGGTGTTGCTGTTATTGCTGTCATTGCCGTCATGGCTGGCATTGCTTGCCGGGGCTCCAGCGCGGGGCACGCTGGAGCTAACCATGCTTAAACGATGAAGTGAAGGAGTCGACACGTGATGATATCGGGGAAGCGCCACGTGACTCTCGTTCCGTATTCTATGATCGAATGCGAATTGATATCATTAATTAGGTAAGAGCGCGGCCACGTGACAGGCTCAAGTGAGGCCCACAACTACACGCTTGGTAGTACTTTGCCCACTGGCCCGTGCACGCATCGCGTTGGTGCGCGTCGCCCAGCAAGCCTCCAAGAGCAGCCTTGCGACGTCTGGCCAGACGCATCCCAATCCGACCATTGCCGCCGCCGCTCCCCCGCCATCATGGCCGACGACATCGTCATCGACAAGGCCCTCTTCCAAGACCGCCTCTCAGCCTTTGTCGCCAAATGGAAGGCCGACAAGCGCAGCGGCGACCACATCTTCCAGGGCGCCGCCGCCATCGCCACCGTCGTCGGCAAGGCCAGCGAGCCCGGCACGTACCTTAAGCCTGCCGCCTTCCAGCTGTGGCTGCTGGGTTACGAGTTCCCCGCCACCCTCTTCATCCTCACCCCGGACCTACTCCAGGTAGTCACCACCAAGAAGAAAGGTAAGCCTTCGCTATGCCTCCAACAGGTTGTCTTTCCTCCATGTACTGATCGTGGCCTGTCAGCTTCGTACCTGGAGCCGCTCAAGGGCGGTAAGGTACCCGTCGAAATCCTCGTCCGCGGCAAGGACCCCGACGAGAACAGGAAGCAGTTTCAGACATGCATCGACACCCTTCGCAGCGCCGGCGACAAGGTCGCTGTCTTGAAGAAGGACAGCGCCACAGGCGCATTTGCCGATGAGTGGAAAGCCGCCTTTGCCGAGGCAGACTTTGGCGAGCAGCAACAGGTCGATCTCGCCCCCATCATGTCCGCCGCCGCCCTGTCGGTCAAGGACGAAAAGGAGCTGGTGAGTCCCGGCCTGGCTTCCTGCCACCTCTACCTTCTCCAATTCCACTGCTTTCCTGGCTCTCTCCACGATGTGCACCTAACGGCTGACCCGGGCAGCGCACCATCCGCGATGCCTCGCGTGCATCGAGCGCACTCATGACAAACTACTTTGTCGAGGAAATGTCCGAGATCCTTGATTCGGAAAAGAAAATCTCCCACCGCGCTCTCGCCGACAAGGTCGCCAATAAGATTGACGATGCAGCTTTCTTCGACAAGCAAAAGGTCTCCAAGACCTTTGATAGCATGCAGCTTGACTGGTGCCTACAGCCTACGGTCCAGTCCGGCGGCACCTACGACCTCAAGTTTGCCTCGGAGCCAGACGACCAGAACCTGCATGCCGGCGTCATCATCTCAGTCCTCGGTCTCCGCTACCAGACGTACGGCGCCATGGTAGGCCGCACCTACATGGTTGGCCCCAACAAAGAGCAGGAGACGGCATATAAGCTGCTCCGAGCCATCCACGAGATTGTCATTACCTCACTCAAAGATGGGGTCGTTGCAAAGGACGTCTACAATAAGGCCCTGGCCCACCTCAAGTCCAAGAAGCCCGACTGGGAAAAACACTTTCCCAAGAATCTCGGATACGGCATCGGTACTGAGAACAAAGACAACACCCTGCTACTCAGCGCCAAAAATACACGTACCCTTAAGGACGGCATGACCCTCATTGTCCAGACTGGCCTGCAAGATCTCGACAACAGCCAGCCCCAAGACAAAAAAAGCAAGACGTATTCCCTCGTACTAGTCGACACCGTCCGTGTCGGTCAGGGTGATTGTGCCGTCTTTACAAAGGACACTACGTCAGAAATTGATGCCGTTTCCTTCTTCTTCGACGAAGAGGAAGAGGAGGCCAAACCTAAGGTCAAGAAGGAGCGAGCGCCCGCCATTGCCCAAACCAATATCACTAAGACGCGCACCCGCCATGAGCGAACTACAAACCAGGATGCCGAAAAGGAAGAGCTGCGACGACAGCATCAGAAGGAGCTGCACAGCAAGAAGCAAAAGGAGGGCCTGGAACAATACAGTGAGAACACAAAGTCTGCCAACGGGACTGAAGAGAAGAAGTTCAAGAAGTTTGAGTCATACAAGCGGGATAACCAATTCCCATCGTCAGTTGCAACCCTCGAGATCGTCGTCGACAAGAAGAACTTGACCGTCCTACTGCCCATCATGGGCCGGCCTGTTCCCTTCCACATCCACACTATCAAGAACGCCTCACACACGCCCGAGGCTGACTTCACTTCGCTTCGTATCAATTTTCTCTCCCCCGGTCAAGGTGTCGGCCGCAAAGACGACCAGCCTTTCGAGGACCCAAACGCCCACTTCATTCGTAGTCTGACCTTTCGCTCACACGACGTTGATCGCATCGATCAAATCACCAAAGATATTACAGAACTTAAGAAAGATGTTGTTCGAAGGGAGACGGAGAAAAAGCAAATGGAAGATGTTGTCGAGCAGGACAAGTTGATTCCGCTCAAGAGTAAGTCTTTACATCTTCTGCGTGTTGTATTCCATACTTACGAATGCCTGCAGCCCGGAAGCCTCATATGCTTGATCTTATCTTTATCCGACCCGCGCTCGACGGCAAGCGTATTCCCGGGAGCGTCGAGATCCATCAAAACGGCCTGCGCTACATTCACGGTAATGGCGCAGCCAAGATTGATGTTCTCTTCAGTAATATGAAGCATCTCTTCTTCCAACCGTCACAACACGAGCTCATCGTCATTATCCACGTCCATCTCAAGAATCCGATCATGCTCGGCAAGAAGAAAACCAAGGATGTGCAGTTCGTCCGAGAAGCCACCGAGATGCAATTCGATGAGACGGGCAATCGCAAACGCCGCCACAAGTTTGGTGACGAGGAAGAATTTGAGCAAGAGCAGGAGGAACGAAGGCGACGTGCAGCACTCGACAAGGAGTTCAAGAACTTTGCCGAGAAGATTGCTGATGCGGCACGAAACGAAAACGTCAGTGTCGACATCCCGTACCGGGAGCTTGGTTTTAATGGTGTTCCGTCGCGATCTTCAGTGCTCGTTCAGCCCACTACCGACTGTTTGGTCCAGCTCACCGAACCCCCCTTTACGTGTCTCACCCTTGCCGAGATTGAAATCGTCCACCTCGAGCGTGTCCAATTCGGCCTCAGAAACTTTGACATGGTAGTTGTATTCAAAGACTATAACCGCCCGCCTGTGCACATCAATACCATTCCCGTCGAGTCTCTCGATCCGGTGAAGGACTGGCTTGACTCTGTCGACATTCCATTTACCGAGGGTCCGCTCAACCTGAATTGGGCCACTATCATGAAGACAGTAACTTCGGACCCTCATCAGTTCTTCGCCGATGGAGGATGGTCGTTCCTCTCCACCGATTCAGACGACGAGGATGGTGAGGAGGAGGAAGAGGAGAGTGCCTTTGAGGTTTCAGAGGACGAGCTGGCGATTTCCGATGAGAGTTCCGAAGACAGCGACTTTGACGAACAAGCGAGTGATGACATGAGTGACGAGGGGAGTGAGGAGGATTTCAGCGAGGGCGAGAGCTGGGATGAATTGGACAAGAAGGCTGCGAGGAAGGACAAGGAAAGTGCGCATGCGAAGGATGAGGACGATGACGATGGCGGGAAGGCGAGAAAGAGGAAGCGCTGAGAAAAATAACTCCTCCGGACGGAAGCCGACAAAAGGTGTGTTGATTTGTCAGGTCCTTGGATTCCCTTTTTCATATACTTTTTCCTCCCAAGATTGCAACCCGTTTTGGGCGCTGGGCAAAGGCGTGACTTCTGCGCCTTGGATGCGAGAGATTGACGTAATACCCCTACCAACCGTGATGCACTTGACCTTCATCTCCGCATCATGGTTTAGGGCACACTTGCTGGCTCATAACTCTCGTGACCCTGTGACCTGTGATTCCATACTTGCTTCGGCCAGAGACAGAGCGAAGTAGATAGTACTTCGTGTCGGACATAAACCAGGGTGACATGTCCACTGGTCACGTTGCCTTGGTCATTGGCTACCATCGTCCATACCGGCCGCATGGCCAAGTCTCGAAGCTCACGTAAATAAAGTTGTTCTTCAGTCCATCCTCGCACGACGCACTTCCATCACACCCCCTATCGACATGAGAAGGAGAAGAAGATTCTGCCGCCAGAGACATACTATAGCAGCCCGTTGTATCGCTGCCTTGAGACGGCGAGACTCACGTTTGGTGGCATCGATCTGCCCAAAGACCGTCCATTGAAGCCCATCATCCAGGAATTTTTAAGCGAGGGGATCAGTGCATATACCTGCGATCGCAGGAGCAGCAGGACCTACTATGTATATCAAGAGCAACTTCCCGGGGTTCCGGTTCGAGAAGGGGTTTGCAGAGAAGGATCCATGTTGGATGCGATTAAAAGCGGAGCCAAGGGCTAATCAAGACGCAAGGTCACAATCCGTTCTCGACGACATCTTCGCCAACGATGACAGCACATATATCTCGATTTCAAGTCATTCGGGCGAGATTGCAAGTTTGCTACGGGTTTACGAATCTATGTACCTATCTAGTCCTTGGCCATCGTGCTTTCAGTCTTGGTACTGGCTCTGCCATTCCCGTCCTAGTCAAAGTAACGACGACAGGACATGGGGATAGTCCAGCGACCACTGCGCTGCCATATGAATCACAAGTCACGTATACGGCTCCACCGACATTGCGCGACCCAAGCTGTAACGACTGCTCCTGCTGTGTCTAGGATAGAACATGGCAGCTCTCTAATTGACTTGGAATCCAAACGACATCATCGTGAAAGCGTCAAGACAACTATTTGCTTCTACATCCAAATTCGACTTTGATGTCCAGGCCCCATTCACGCCCCAGCTCCATAAAAGAGGTGTCTGACTAAGCATCTACTGCAGACTGCTGCCCAACCGAACATGCTGCAGTTTGTTTGCCCATCTTGCTACGCAGATGCGCAGCGTCTGGAAACAGCCAGACCCAGTCAGTCCCTTGCCGCCACTAGCGTATCGAAGCCCGGCTAACACAAGAGCACCGAGTAGTGATCTACCTACTCATGGGAAAAAGCGAGGCCCACTGTTTTAACAAGCTAGCATCGGAGCCGGGAACATGATCGACCCGCTCACAATTACGGTGAAGTGTTGAAGGAACGTTGTGGCTTGCGTGCGCACATGTCATGGTTGTCGTTTAGCGTTGGCCTTGGGTTGTGCCAAGGGTGAAGGGGCAAAGTAGGGGCAAAGTAGGGCGGGTCCATGATGGAGGCGTTTCTGTCCCCGGGCGCGACGCATGTCTTTGAAGCGCTTCGTTGATGGAACGGAAAGACGATGGGTGATGACGACGGGATCGGATGGATGGCATGGACGGCGACGTCCTTGCGTTGCCAAAGGTGCCGTGTTCGCAAGGAATCCGTAGCAACCAGTGATCCATGTTCTTCAGCGAGACGACTTCTACCATGTGCAACACAGGGCAAACATCCGGGTATATTGCGATGAGAGTAGGTATTATAGGAAAGAAATTAATGATAGGGCCGCTCGCCCTTGGACGCTATACTCGCCCTCTCCTCGTCGGTAATGTGAAAGGATTTGGAAACCATGATGTGCATGTTGTCCTCTTCCTCTTCCTCGACCCCCACCTCCCCACCCTCCTCGCTGTCTCGTATTCGTAAACTTCTCTCGCTCTCATTATCGTGATTGGTCGTGTTGTTGGTCTTTTTGACCTCCCTCGCATCCCCCCAATTCACCGAGGATTTGCGACCAAAGTCGCCTATGCGTGGAACCGAGTCATCGTCGGAGCTACGCCGTGCTTTCACGGTCGTCGATAATTCGAGCTTATCCGAGCGTAGTCTATCGTTTTTGCTCTTGTTCCCAGTGGACGAGTTGAGGTTGGTTGGGAGCGGGGCGGACTTGCCGTAGCGCGAGGGGTTGGCCCTGTAGGGTCCTCGGGTGCCGAGGCCAAGGTGGTGCATGGCAAGAAACAATAGCGGTCGAAGGGTTGCGAGGGAGCCGGCGGTGATGGCGAGACCTTGTTCAACAGAGGTCCAGACGGCGATATCGAGAGTGGCCCCTTCACTTTGTTAGAGGTAGATCGGTTGAGAAAGAGTGGATGGGTGGGCGAATGGACTCACAAAGAAAATCGGGCGAGTTGAAATGTTTAACGAACGGCAAGCGAGCAAAAACGGCGCAACTGGCGATGCAGCCCATGGTAATTAGCGGGATCAAGGCGAATTTGGTCCTCCTCTTCAGTTGCAGGTTCCATACTAAAAACCCGGGGATGATTGTGAAGGTAAAGTCTGATATGATGCTGAGGATACTGTAAATATAGCCGAGGGCCGTGATGACTGTGTTGTTGATGCAGGTGCCTTGTTGGCCCTTGTTCCACATAAACGACACTGGATCGCACTGGAAAAGACAGATAAAGAAAAAGGTGCCACCGGCTACGACGGACGTCATCATGGCAGCGTAGATGATGTATGTGTGCAGCTTTCGGATACTAACTCTCAGAAGGAGGCAACCGATGGAAAGTTTCGAGAAGATCATGACAAGGGCATAGAAGAGATAACAGAAGTACCTGTGAAGCCATGGTAAGCATCTCACATGGATTGACGTTGAGCTGATGGCATAGCTTACCAGCAGTGCTTCGCAACTGCCACGCCATGTTCTGACAGATCATGATGATGACGGCCAGTTCCGTAGTGTACGCCAATGTTTGACGAGGTGATATAGCCAATGTAGAACAGCTGGCGCAAGTCATCAGTCTCCGTTGCTCTTGGCCGGATTTCGATGCTACTTGCCATTGCGATCATCATCAACCAGTCATCCGTGCCCCATGCCCTCAACATCCTTAGACGCACAAAGATCCTCAGAGATACGGAAATGGCTGTTACCACCAGAAAAGCAACATTGACGGCAAAGAGCTCGGGTCCACGGTTGGGGATGGCCATCGTGGTCAGGTTGGTGGATCCCGTACTCGGTACATACACAGAGGAAGGCAATATCCAGGGGAAAAAAACGGAGCCGAAGAGTTGGCTGGCGGGTCAACGAGTTCCTTTTACACGGCCGCATTCTTTCGCCGGCCCGCTACCGAGGTGGAGCGTGGCATAATCGCGATCGCCATGTGCAGTGGGCTTGTGAGACGGGGCTCAACATACGAGAAGCCTTACTATCTTCGGGCCTGGCGCTGCTTAGCTAGCGCAACGGGGAGGCAAGAATAGTCAAGATGTTGATGCGCGGGTAAATGCCATGCTGCCAGTAGCTCCGTCCTGACACGGTTGTCACGGAGGATCTTGACATGCTGGGTCGCGGTGTTTTTGATCAACAGCTACATTGACATCGGAGCGAGTAAGCGTCTTTGCCCGGCGACCCTGAAGACTAGGCCCATGTGGTGGTCCTTGCCGTGCTGTAGATCCCAACTACCTGAGGGGCCTGAGGGGAGAAGAGATGGATGACTCGCCAGGCTCCGAGACGGTCAAGTTCCTTCATGGTAGCGGTTCTACGTAGGGTGCTGGCCGAAGATGGCTCTTGTACTGTGGAACACCCATACGGCACAACTACTGTGGCATGTCTTGTGAGCATCCATCCTCACCTTGCTCCAGAGAGTCGGGCAGCGGTTAGCGGTTGCGGCTTGGTTTGTCTGAAATAGCACGGCCCGCATGCCGTGGAGAGACCCTTGCGGTTCGTCTGTATGAGGATCTGCCCAAGCATACGAGGTAATGACTAGTGATGGAACGCTACTCCTTCAAAGTGGAGCAAGGCGAGACCGTCTCAGGATCTTCCCGAGCTGCTAGTGAAGTAGTTAGTTCCCTAGTACTATATACAGACATTTGGGACCGGCACTTGCGATCATCGGCATCCCTTGGCTAGCGTGTCGTGCTACTATGGTACACAGGAAGTGCCATATGTAGTCATGTAGGCGGCGGCGGTCATGGAATCCGATCATGACCCGACGCTTTTGTCCTGTACGACGAGTCGGGCTACGATTACTTCTGTATGCACGCAGGCCGATTGCGTAGTGTAACCTCGGAGACATTCACTCGACGTTAGCGTGACTCTACCCCCTATCAACGAATAATGATCCAGTCACTGATCTCCGATCCGCCCAGCCACCATCAACCACGCCGCCTTGTGGCGTAAAGGAGTCCCGGAACGGATCATCTACCAGGTACAAAGATATACTGAGCCACTGGGCCTCAATTCTAATCCGCGAATGGCCAACTACCCTGTGTTCGTCGCAAGGGCAGCATCGTCACTCTTCTACTAGGTATTGCAGCTTCAAGCATGGTATAGAGGGTGAAGTAGAAAGCATATACTTCCCTAGCGGAGACTTGATGGTCACCTACCTTTCCTCCCCGTGTTCCGTGCTACGATGGCAGAGTATGGTGGCTCTTCATGAGCTTCTCGACGATTCGGATACCCATTTGCTCTTCCGCAGACGGTATTCTGGACTCCTCCGGGCTCCTCTTGAACCCACCTTGTTGCATAATCTGTTCCATCATCTTAATCCCCTTCCACTCCTGCAGCGGCGGCAGGTTGTCCAGAGCATCCGAATCGACTCGTGTAAAGTCCATTTGTTCCGTTGGTTTGACCGCGCCATGTACTTGTAATACACCTTCCGGCGTCACGACCAAGTCGCACTGGACTTCGCCAGGCTTCGTCGGCAGGATGCTTTCCATGCCGAGCGCAGCCTCCTCTACCACCTGGCAGGCATGAGCAACAGCAACGACCGGTGTGTTCGTTTGCACGACGCCAAGATCATGGAATATCGACCATTGGACCTCGAACAGCGCCTGGCCTTCCCAAATCACCACCCCTTGTCGATTGAGCACCAAGGCCCCCGTGGCGCAAACGTCGACTCTTACCCCTTCCTCCCTCAGCTGCGCCAGCGTAACAGCCCTTCCCACGCCCGGCTTCTCCATACCATCCAGACACGCCGCATACCTCCACAGCCGCTCTTCTATCTTCGCAGGGTCCAGCAAGACAAAGCCTCGGCGCATTCTATACGTCGATACCAGCACGCGTTTGCCCTCCTGCAGCGCTCGGAACCTCAAGCCCTCGAGACTGTTGTCCGGCGTGACAAGGATAGTCGACGCAGCTTGGTAGCAAGCAAGTCCGGCCACATGCCTGATGGCGCTATCGGACTGGCGGAAGTCGGGCGTGAAGGAGAGGAAGTCGTAGGAGAAGCGCGAGTCAGGGATCGCTTGGTGGAGCAGGTCCTTGTACACGCGCGCCCAAATGGATCTGCGGAGTTTGTCTTCGGGCGAACTCGCGTGGGACATGGTGAGATACGGCGGGTGAGAGCGAGGGTGGCCGGGGAAAAGAGTGGGAATCACAGGAGAGGATGCATCCATGGGTATGCTGCTACCGCTTCGAGGTGGGGGCGTGACTACCGTGCCTACCCACCTACCCACCTACCCACCTACCCACCTACCCACCTACCCACCGACCTACTCACTGACTGCCTGCCTTTGAGAATCGCCGCCCCTCGACTGCTGCGTGACTGACTTGAACCCGTCTATCTATGTCGGCAATCATGTTCATGCAGCTCGAAAATGCAGCACACAATTCCTAATGCCTGCCACTGCGGTCATCCAAACGCGCTTTGCGTCGCCAGGGCAGCAGACAGATAACTACTTGTCCTGGTACCGGAAAGTCGGTCGAAGCCGAGACAGTTGTCTATACAAGACATATTCCACTCGTTAGTAGCAATGTGCTTGAGACCAGAAGAAGAAAAGGGAAGGGGCTGAAAGGAATTGGGAACCGGGCATAGTCCTATGAATGGACTCTCTCCTCTATCTCTACAGACAATATGCAACCATCGCACTCTCTTTGCTGCTTACGCTACTGCCAGCCTCTAGCCATGGCTCGTGTGCAGCAGGGTCCTCTCATTTCTTCGCTTCGTTTTCAAGACTATCCATTTCCCTGGTAGCAATGAATCCTGTATGGCCGAGTCAACGTCAATACGGCGTGGGTGCCCTAGTGCAAACGCAGTCCCATCATTCGGCAATGCTTCGCTGCATGGACCAACCCAGCTCTTTATCCTTGTCTCAATCCAACCCCGAGAACTTCAGGATCCCATGGCCACTCTGCTGCTTGCCCTTGTTTCTCTTTCTCTTCTTGCGCTTGCCTTTTGGCTCCTCGTCTTCACTGCTGTCTTGAGCTTCGTCACTGTCGGCCTCATCCTCGCTCTCAAGCGCGCGCTTGCCATTTCCTGCAGCGTCTTGTTCTTCTTCTTCTTCTTCTACCTCTGCCTCCTCAACGTCCTGCCATGTCTGTTCGCCCCATACCTTGACTGTCTTGCCTCCGCCACTAATCATGCGCCCGTACACGTCAAAGCTCAGGCCGATTACGCCCTCTTGGGACAATTCGTCATGCTTGAGCTCGCCAATAATTTTGTTGGGGCCGATCTTGGCAAAACGCATGGTGCCGTTGCCCATGCCCACGGCGACAATTTTCCCACCGGGCCCTACACCGTCGGGCAGCAGTGCAAGGGCGTCGAGGCTCTCGCCGCCACCTGTTGCGCGGTCGACGACGATGCGTTCGTCCTGGTCGTCCCAGACACCGCGCTCCCACAGCGTGAGGACGCCATTGCCAGCGCCGACGACGACCTTTTCGCCAACGTTGGTGCCCTTAGTCGATAGGCCAGTCACAATGAGCGAGCTGAGAAGCTCTTCGTCCTGCTCTTCACTGCGGACCATGACGCCTCGCCGGAGGTCGGTGACGGCCAGGGTACTGCCGCCGGTGGTGACCCATTGCTTGCTGAAGCCGCTGGTGCTGGCCTGGGTGGCGGGTAGCGGGGTGAGGGATGAAATGTAGTCGTCGTGGGGGTTATGGCTGTGCTCGGGACGGAGGGTTGACGAGCCGGCGAGGGCGCGGATGTCGTAGAGGTGCAAGGCGGAGGAGTCGGTGGCAAGCAGGAGCGACTGCGGCGAGAGGGCGTGGACAAGTGTCGGCGCATCGATGCCGTGGGTAGCGCTGCAGCATGTGAGCATTGACGGGGGTGGGCCAGGTGATGGGCCGGGCGACGTACGGGTCAAGAGGCAGGGCAATCTTGGCCACGACCTGGCCTGTCGCGGCGTCAGCGACTTTGACCAGGCCGTCGGTGCCGCTTGAGTACAGGTGGGCGCCGTCGATGCTATAGCCCAGGGTGCGGCAACTGCCCTTGTGCCGCCGCGTCCTCCATGCCGTCTCAATGTGCCCGACGCCGTGCGGCGTGTCCTCGTCGCAGTCGCTGCTGTCGCGGGCGTCCGGTGGCAGGCGGTAGCTCAGCACGTGGCCGGACGCGAGGCCCACCGCCACCAGCGGCTCCGCAGGGTGGATCGCCTGGGCAAAAAGATCGTGGTCCAGCGGGATGGCACACACGTTTTCGAACATGTTCCTGGCGGCGATGCGGTGGCAGGCTACGCGTGCCGTCACCGTGGCGTGGCAGTGGAGGCGCGGTCCCATTGTCGCGACTTTTTTGTGGAGCGCACTCCAGCCCGGACCGGTTAGCGTGTTTCTAGGTCGACGTCTTCCTGCGCTTCGTAGCCCGTACAGTCGAGCAACATGGCAGATACATGACCTCGCTTCTTCGTCGGGCAGGGAACGCTTCCCTCGGATCCTTCCCGCGTGATCTAGGTCTACGCGCCGACACCATCTTGTTATGCGACCCGACATGGCCTGTCCTCTCTCGCGCCCTCCTACCCGTCCACTCCAATCCACCAAACGAACAGGGCCCACTACATCGTTCGTGCACCGTCGCCAGACTTTGTGCTTTCCGGTGGCCATCTCCGGAAACGCTGTCCCACTCTTCGAATCCAGATTGAAACGAGACATTGGATACAGGCCACGGTCCAGAGGAAGGGCAGACCTGGTCCAGCCAGGTGATGATTGAATCGCCGTCGATACCACTGCTGTGCTGGAGCTGTGATTGCATGCCCTCTGTATGTGTGAGTGATGGCGTCTCCTCGACTTCTACCAGGTGCCAGAATGCATCGTCGTCCCGCGTCCAGGCCTCATCACCGTGCAGCGGACTCAACCGTGTGGCATCGTTGGAGCCAAGTGTATCTAATGTGGCCAACTTGAGCGCTAAAGAGTGTCCTTGTGGAAGCCTCGTGGTGGGTGGTGGCACAAGTGGTAATTTTCCGCTGGGGTAGAGCGAAGGCAGTGCACGACTGAACTTGTTCCAAGCGTGCTGTTTACCATTTGAGATCCATTTTTCACGGTATGTCGAAAGCGTTGCGGCCAGGCCAGAGGTATAGAGTTGGCGCTCGATGCTGGAGAGGACCGTGTCGAGCCAAGGTTCAGAGACAACAGGCTGTACATGCCTAATGTCTGGGATCTTGACTCTAGCCCATGCCTTCTTACATGATTGACCCACTGTAACACATTGTCCGATTTGGTCCGAAGCATCCGAATTGTTCACAGTAGACCAATTCTGTTGCACCTTCGCGGCCTCCCAGTCCGGATTTCGCCTTGTGGGGTCCCTCCAATCTCCTCGCCGGACCCAGAAGTAGTAATGCGGTACATCGCATCCCGGAAAGCGAACATAGAACAAGTTTGCGAGTCCGTGATCTTCCAGTTCGTTTTGTACTTCGCGAGTGGTTTGCGGCGTGCTATAGTCCAAATACGAAGGCATATAGCAGACCGCCAAAGGCCGATACTGACACGCTTCGTACACTTCTACCACCTTCTTAGCCTTGTTTCTGAATCGTTGTGCATGGCGTTTCACTCGATCTGCTCGCACGCCCTCACCTCTACCTCTAACGCGAAGTAATTTTCGCTCCTCGAGGGACCATTTGTCGTACGTGTCGGCTAGATTCTTAGTCTCACTTCTATTCGGGGGGTTGAAGAACATTGTCGCACTATCGCCTCGAATATGCGTACGCTCTGCCCAGTCTGACGCCCTTTCAATTGTTGCTTTGCGCAAGATGCCGACTAGGACACCGTTGCGAGCTGCAATCCTTGTGTGCTGCGGGAGTATGGGTACGAAGTCCGGCTGTACCCCTGGAGGATACGTCTGTCCCGGGAGGAACATCTTCTGCTTGCTATTCGTCGTGATGACTTTGAGTGGGGCGTATGGCATACGGATAGGTTCCCAATCCTCGGACTTGACTTCAAAACTCGAGCCGGAGTTTGATAAGATCTCCCGGTCCACAGAGGGTATGTGTGGTTCGCATGGCCATTCTGGCCACTCGTAAAGCCGCAGTCTGCAGTCAGGCAACATACCCTGATTGGCAGATGGCGCAGTCGATTCCATCGATGTGCTGTCCCAGGATTCGTCACTAATCATGTCACCGACATGGTCTTGTTTGTAGTCGTCCATCTCGGTCAGACGCTCGTATTCAGCATCCATCTCGTCTTCGTCTAATGAGTCGTCACTGACTTGCGCGCCTTGTGTTCTTTGAATATCTTTCTCAACGATGCGTTTTTGCTTTACCAGTATAGCGGCTTGCTTTTCCTTATTCCTCTCTTCTCTGACCTTTTTTTGCTCGAGCTCTCGTTTTTGTCGGTCGATGATGGCTAGCCGCTCACGCCTTTGTATGTCTGCATCATACTGTTTGTTTGCCATGGCCATCTCCTTCTTCTTCATGTCCTTACGGTAAATGCCGCGTTCCTTTGCCAAGTCAAGAACGTCTGCGTAACTGAATTCATCGTAAATTGAATGGGTGAGGTCATTATCCTTGACTCGATGTTTGCCGCCACGTCGGTGAGGTGCAGCTTGCGGAGCCATGATGTGTTTCTGTGGTTCTAGGCAATTCTCGTAGAGTCTGGAGTTGTTCTTTTTCGCCTTGCTCTTCGGCATGTTTGATTGAATAGTAAGTGGCTTGTGCAAATGTCTGGTAACATTGTTTTGCAGTAGTGAGACTGTCTTAAACCTACGTTTTTCATCTTAGCTAGACGATTGACCAGAACCCAAAGTAAAGTAGCAACTTTGGCAGTCATGATTCAAAGGGTTTGAGATCATCGTTATGCACCTTGAGTTAAACATTTCCTTTGTCTCAGAGTTAGCAAGGCATGTGCCGAGACTCATCACCCTCTTCATCACAAAGCGAGAAAGAAAACACTGTGAGTGAATGCCAAAAAAGAACATTGTTAACAATTCTGGGATCTAGGGTATCTCACTAAGACGGGTCAACATACGTGCATCCTAGTTCCATTGAAGCCACTTACAGCTCCGATTTCTCGGTATCCAGTGCTCGCTTCTCAGCCTTAAAGTCGAAGTGGCCCTCCAGCTCCATCCACTCTGCAGTGAATGCCATGACCAGCTTCGTCCAGTCCTCCACCGTATCCATATCAAGGTGTTCTCCATCATCAGACATTTCGTGCCACACTCGTGGAAAGGGAGTAGGTATGATGTGCAGGATGTCGACCCCACGAGCCATGAATGGAACATGGTCGTCCTGCACGAAACCGCCTAGGAATGCATTGTCACCCTTGTCACCCTCGGGCAAAAATCGGGGCTCGCTGCGTGCTTTCTTGTTATCATGGCCTGCCGTCTTCGAAACATGATTAGGAGAGGACTTCATCATCCCAAGGCTTCGCAGACGGTCTTCTGCCGTGGCCATGTGTTTATAGGACCAGTGGGTGGTCTTGAAGTATGACGGTACCCGAGGATCTTTCGAACCAAGGAGATCGAGGAGGACAAAAAGCTCGATCGAATCGAGAGGGGTGCGATATGTTGATGCCGCTGCGTGGTAAGTCGACTCCCAGTCCTCTGCGAGCGCACTGCCGCACGGTTAGTCACGTACGTGGAGTGATGAAACCAGGTGTCCCACCGAGCACCATAGAGACTGTCCGTATCCGTCCAGCTCCTGAAAGCCTCCTCGCCATCTAGTAGTATGATTTGTACGCCCTTGTGCTCTGCGTCCACCATGTCAGGACCACCATGAGCCCACTTCTTCGACAATGCCGCATCAATACTTCGCGCAACGTGCATAAGCATAGCACATGGTGCTGCGCTATCCGTGGCTCCGATGAATCCTTCTGGGGTGTATTTGCTGTCATAATGTGCAACCAATGCTAACCTCGAGACATCTCCGGGGCGACTCGTGGGTGGATCGCGGGTCGCTATAATGTTGACAAAGGGAACCTCGTTTCCCTTGCTTACGGGCGTTGTCGAAGTCGAATTGTGCAGCTCTACCCTCCACTCTGGAAGCTGCGAAGAGAAGAAGTCGAGGAAATGCTGCCGGACAGCCGCATTGCCCTCTGTTCCAGAGACTCTAGGAACCAATATGGGAGCTAGAAGCGAGCCCTTGTGTATGTCGAAGTCATGGCCAGGTCCTGGAAGGTGTCTGAGTGTCTCGTCGCTAAGAACATGGTATGCAGTTGCCAGAGAGATCAGCGAGACGAACGACGGAAGCGCAAATCTGAGCAACATGATCGCACCAGTTCACATGGATGGAAGCCGTCCTGAGAAGTCGTTTATGATGGGAAGATCTGCAGGTTGCTGCTGCACATGCTGATGTTGGACGAAGGTGGTCTCAAGCACAATGATCTGGAGTCAAGTCAAGGGAGTTCCATGTTCCAGACTCAACGCTCGGCGCTCGCACGTGACAGCGCGACAGAATGCCGTGATGCATCACGTATCCCATCCATTGTCGGACATGCTCCTATGTGGGCGTCTGGGTAATAGATGCTTCATGGTATTGCGGATCCGATGAGTTCACACATTTATAGCGAAGAGTGCCGAGACAACGCGTGTGTAAATTGGAGAAATGTCCCGCCAAGCCAAGAGTGGCAAGTTCAGCCGGCCTGTTATCCAGCGCGACTTTCACCGTCTCGACACCACTGAGCCGTTGTCATGCAGCCAAGACTATTCACGTTGGTGAAGGCCTGCAGGGGCTCAGCAGCGCTCGCTTGGGGTGTTCGGCCTGTGTTTCTGCCCCGTGCTTCCTCACTCATTGGCAAAAGTTGTCGAAATAAGTTTTCTACATCCCCTGCGCTTCGCTGGGTTGACAAGGCCAAAGAAGTACCCAAAACTGCGGGCAGAGACCTAAGTAAGAGATCGACAAACTTGCAGCGTAAGGTTGCTAATCTGGATACAGAGTATAAATCACGGCTCCTGATTTATGATGCTGGCGATATTCGAACAACATGGGTCTCTTTCTGGAAAGCAATAGCTTTGCTCCAATTTGGAACTACTTTGGTCTTCGGCGTACCACCACTATGGAACAATTCAAATCAGCCAGATCCCAATGTGCGAAAATTCCAGGCGATTTTGGGTATGTTTTCACCTGCTGCTTCGACTGACACAATACGCTCGTAAATTGTGTTGCAAACCGTTCATTCGTTGCCGTGCTGTGCCGTCTAGGAAGAATTTCCAGAGACAAAACACATCCCGCAATGATTACACGCTTCTTTCTTCGTCAAACATCACTGCCATACCTCTACATGTTATTATAGATCTGCTTCACCAGCTGACGACTACAGTCGGCATTTTAGGAACAATCCCTACGATGACACTAGCTTATGTCACGGCGCCCTTTGTCCATCAAGTTTTCCTCCAGATCCCTGAGTATGCAAGACGTAGCAAAAAGGATTTACACCATTTTGCAAAAAGCTTGCGAGTCAATCCGAGAGCCACTGCGAATACCAAGCTTGAATTTGTTACACTGCGCATCTTTCCATTCCGGAAAAATACTGCAGCCTTTCTTCATGAGCTGCGCGCTTTGCCTCCCAAGCGGTTTCGGCTAGCGAATATCGAACTACCCAAGACAAAAGCATGGGCCCAGCGGCAGCGTGAGAAGGGCATGGGCACAAAGCTGTTGGCGTTGATGAATGAGCCACGATTTAAATTTCATGTCAAAGAAGGGCGACTCTTCACGCTCAAGACAGGTGTACCAGGCGTATGGGAGGAGGTTGCAGCGAGAATTCAGCAGCAGACTCTTGAGGAACAAGAGGCGCAGCAGGAGCAGACCGGACTCAAGCAGCCAGCCGTGGTTCGAAAGCCGATGAAGCTTGTTACGCCAGTTCCAAGTGAAATAATCAAGAGGCAGACATCGAGACCAATCACCGAAATTCGAATGAAGGACAATCCAACCCAACGGTAAATTCAAAGTGATGGGTAGGTTCGCAGTACAACAAGAGTCTGTAGTTTAAGCAGAACCACAAAATCCATCGTTATCAATCCTTCTATGTACTACAAGTAACATGTGTCAAATGCGTAAGCTGTTTTCTGTACGCTTTTATTGATCCATTGCGATGGCTAGAGTTTAACCCCTGGCTATTTGGCCGATATAGCCTACCGCAGAAGACGATGCACCGTATAATCCGGAATTTTTCTGCGATATTTTCGGGCCGTCGATAAATAAAAAATTGGCGCGCCCATGATGACACGTTGATGCCAACCCACGAGGGGCGACCGTCACATCTTGTACCTGGACTGACCTCATCCAACCTCAACTCTGCTACTCAAGACGCGCGAGACCCAACTACAATCATGACCCAAGAAAAGCCTGATGCCAGCAGCTTACCGGCCGGCGCGGACGGAATTCAAACACTTCCCACAGAGCCACGCCCGCGTCTCACAGATGCCGACATCTGCCTCAAGCCCTGCGATGCACGCGATGCCGAGAAAATAGTATGGCCCTCCACCAATAGAAATGGACATATCAGTTAAACTTTCCTAGGCAGAAGGTTTCTACATCTGTTTCCCCGACTCATGGTGGGACGAGAAGGAGCCCCTCTCACAGCGTCCAAGTGACCACCGCACACGCGTGGAGCGCATGGCCAAACGGCTCACCCCGTCTCTGCGCCACCCGCCCATGAAATGGATGAAAGCGGTGCTCACCTCGACCGACGAGATCGTCGGTGTCGCTGGCTGGTTGTCGCCCGAGAACGCCGGCATCCACAACCATTTCCGCCGCAGCGCAATCGACTTCTACGGGTGGAAAGCAAGCATGGGCTGGACGGACGCGGAGGTCGATGACATGTGGGCGCATGTCGACGACAAGGCGTGGAATGAGAATTTCGCCAAGGACGACGAGACGAGAAAGGCCCTGTTTGGCGAGGAGAAGCACTGGTATCTTGCGCCGCTGATGACGTGGCCTGAATATCAGGGCAGAGGCGTGGGAAGGAGACTGTTGAACTGGGCAATAGAGCAGGCGGATAGCACCACGCCCGTCACCCCGTTGTATCTCGAGGCTTTTCCCACAGCGAGAGCGGTGTATATGCATTGCGGGTTTGTACCGCAAGGGGAGGTTGGCTTTATAAGAAGGGGCCCGACGACTAGTTAAGAAGCAGCATATTTTCGGGCGCGCTGGCAAAACAGACAACTACCGGCGACCCCAGGTCAGTTTTCGGTATTTTTGTTCTTGAGTCTGTTTGCGACACAAGTTACTCTCGGCATCAGCAGTGGGAGTATTATGTTTGACAGATCTATCCCACACCACTGTAAACATGATATTTAGTTATGGCGATAAGGGGTTTCATATGCTACAACGCTGACAGTGCCAAATTCAAAGGCGATTATCTTCATAAGGGAAGAAAACAAGGGTACAATGAGACAAAGGGTATCCTGCTCGAATAACGAGTGCAGATACGGCAGTAAAATGTACATAATTAATGGGTACGGAACACAGACTGCTCACGCAAGATGAACAAGAGAATACAATGGTACTAAAGAGTTCTATGGGCTTGCGTCACGACCGCTGATTGCCTCGAGAAGGTTATTTGTTACTGAACCACTCTCCTGGGTGGCCCCCTCACCCCACCCCGCTGTCTTACCGTCGTCACCGCCTTCTACTTGGCTCGCCATGATGCTGCTGAATAGCCGAGTTCCGAGAGCTGCTTACGCAGTCCCAATTGAACGGAATTCTATTAGTGGGTACACTGACGCCCTCGTACCTCCTGAGCCTCTCGCGACGCGGCGGTGGGGATGGTTGTGCGAATGCTTCTCGGCGGACGTTTTCGAGTGCCTGGTTGGTAGCTGCCAGTACAGCGAAGCGTCTATCTGGTGCACGGCGAGTAGCAGTGTTGGGTATATGGGAGCGTGCTGGGCGCGAGGCTGGGAATTGTTGCTCCTGACGATGCAAACTTGGGTTGTGTGCCTGAGAGCGGGACGACTCGGGACTTGTCTGGGATGGCGTCGTGGTTGAATGACGAGCTCGTGAGGAAAGATGAATACGCGGCGACGCTTCCAAGCCTTGGTAGTCACGATGGCTTCGTTGGCGCTTTGGCATGGGTGGGGATGGCGCAAAGAGTGACCAGCCACGCGATGGCTCCGGACGAAGATTCTTCGACTTGGAAGGCCTCAGAGGGACGCGTTTCGCCCCGCGACCACGCAGAGTGGTTTGCGACGTCCGCTCCGGATGACGCTGTCGTGTACATTGGCTTCGGTGGGGGCGAGGGTTCAGGAGCGTCTCTTGCGAGGAGCTTGCACTTTTCGTTTGTACGACCGAACGTGAATACATCTCCGGCCATGCTGCGTTCAACGCAGGCTGGTACTCATCACAGCTTCCGAACGCACTGTCATGGTCCTGGTGATGATAGTATTGCTGTCGATGCCCTTCGCGCTCGCGGCGCGGCGTTCGCGGGGCAGTCGAGGTACCAGATCTTCTCTTTTTGCTAGTTTGGTTCAAACCGCGCTTCTCCGAGACTCCTGTGCCAAGTGGTATGTTTTTCCCATGTAGCGCGCCCTCTATCGGCTTCCCCTGTCTCTTGCTCTGGATCGATGACGGGTCCTTGATGGTTTTGCTGCCTGGGAAGCCGAAGTTGAAGGACCAGCACATGGAGGATAAGATGCAAGTACCTGGCCGCTGAGCGACTTGGTGGTGCGCCCAGCACTCAGGTTTGAAGTTGGACGTTTGAAGCTTTGATTTGCCAGTATATAGAGGCCGGAGTTCGGATGTGTCGATGATGCTAGGATGGGTGCGATGGGGGACGCAAGGGAGTATTTAACGATGCGCAGTGGAACGCAACAAATGCAGGGTAGGTCAGTACTATGGTAGACTAGGATATGATGAGAAACACAAAGGGCTTTTTTTTTGCAAGGAAGCAAGTGCACAGCATTCGAGGGCGTGGAGTGCGTATTCCAATGAGGTGATGCGAGTGCATGGCCTGAGCTAAAGCAAGAAAGCAGAAAGGATCCATTCACAGGACAGGGTACCTTGTCCTATGTATCGACGATTTGCGCTCCAATCAAAGGTGAGACCACTGGATGGTGTGGTTGGCAGTGACTGATTCATTCGTAAGTCCGCAAGAGGGGTGGGTGGCTTACTGGCCACATGACAATGCCGGCCACCAGCTGATCGACGTATGTACTAGGGATAGCACATACTACTTGTAGTATATTGCAGCGCACTGCAACCGTCTCTCTGCGGTGAGGTGGAGAGGACATGATGGAGACGGAGACGTCGAGGCAGGGCTGCACGGCCATGTTATAGTTACGGAGGGAGTTCTTGGTACCTGCGTCCTGCCTGCTACGTGGCGCCTCTGAAGTGTACTGTTCCCAAGAGCGCCGGCCCGTCGCGCTCGGCAGGGCCCCAGTAGTTACTCCACCGTACATACATATAGTAGTTGAAGAGGACAGAGGTAGTACATACCTACAGTAGGTAGGCAGTCCATGCCCAGACGGCATGGATCGGCTGACCGCCGTAGAGTATGTACGCGCACGCGACGTATCGTTATCAACCGCTCGACGATGCCATTGGTGAGGTCAGCCATACAGTATTGGTACTCCTGGTCTCCTGATAGGTATGTAATACGTATGTAGGTCGAGTGGCCCCGCCTTTCCCGGGAGAGCAGTGAAGATGGGCCTGGATTGCATTATTGCAGGTTTCAGCCATGGATGAGGATACGAACGTGGGGGCTGGCCAGATTTTATCGACAAGATCCTGGCGCTTCCAATAAACCGCACGCCAAAGCAGGTCGTCGTGCTTACGTATATAGTACATAGGTACACACAGTGCGACTGAATCTGCCGGGCGAAGACGACTGCCAACGATATGGGTGACACCACCTTTGAGACATGCCCGAAGCCCGATTCGGGGCAACTCGATCAGCGCCACCCCACAGGAGAGCCCAGGCGAGCCATGGCGAGATCGGAAGTACTGCAGGGTTTTCGAGGGATTCAACCGTCCACTGAAAGCAAGCACGCCTCGTTGATGGCGTCTCTAGTGTGGTGGAAAAACATGTGTAATATGGTATTGACATCCAGAAGACCGTCGGGTTGGTCACGTGGCAGTACTGGGAGGATCCCTGGCTCCTCACGTGACATGCGGCCTGCATCCACTTCGCCTAGCTCCATCTTATCTCCGAGCGGGGATACGTACCGGTAGTAAACTCGCCCCGCCGCTGTTGTCATCGGGCAATGGCAACGCCCTTCCACACCTCGACAGCAACACGTTCCCAATCACCCATCACGCCAACATGCCTCTCATTGCACGGAACCCCAACGATCGCGTCATTCTCGGGTTAATGACCTTCGGTACCCTCTTCTCCACAACTCATCGCT
>Ga0182211_1000026_pt1 | contig 39644 bp, 35 predicted proteins | sample G5R1MG_20_FD_129660 | JGI IMG/M metagenome (GOLD analysis project Ga0182211, IMG submission 129660) | Switchgrass phyllosphere microbial communities from Michigan, USA - G5R2_MAIN_03OCT2016_LD1 MG | ecosystem: Host-associated > Plants > Phyllosphere > Phylloplane/Leaf | place: USA: Michigan... | reverse complement strand
TGAAATGAGATCTCCGACCCTGTTGGCATCGAAGAACTCAGCATTTTGAACAAAGGTCTTGCGATACAACTGCGATCGGAGACGGGCGACGATGCGTTCTCCGACAATACGCAGGATGATGATGCGACCGAAGTTGAGAGCAGCACCCGTTGTAAGTACCCCGGCAAGGGCAAAGTAGAAAGCCGAGGGGTTTAATCCAAAGAGCAAGCCATCGGTGTTCTCCGTCTGCGTCGCCGCATCGAGGATTCTGCCAATGGAGAAGGGAATAGACAGCGAGATGGCGGAACCAAAGAGGAGAAAGATAAAGGCCCACGACAGCGTTCCCAGCTCCGGCCTGGCGATCCTGATCAGACGCCAGATTTCGCGCATGCCTCCGGGAGCACCGCTCGCGCCTGAGCCGTCTTTGCTCAGCTTGGCGCTCATATTGACCTGCTTGGCCTGCGCGGCCTTTTCCGACTTTGCGAAACCGGGCTCCTCTCCCTCAGCGTCGCCATCATGCTCTTCCAAATCTCGAATGCCCTTTTCTTTGATCTCGTCGCGGTACGACTTGCGCTGCTTGGCAGGCCGACCATTGCTGGAGGTCCCTGCGAGCAACCGTGACGCGGTAAACATTCGCACGGGCTGTGGGAAGCCATTGCGACACGTGGTGCCCGTGGCTGCGAAGCGCACGAGAGGTGACGTTGGGAAGAGACTTGCTGCCCGTGAGGGGACGACTGGCTGCGGCTGTAGCCTCGGGCCGAAGCTTCTCTGGACGGCAGCTGGTGTCGTCGACCGTATGCGCGAAGCTATCGGCGAGAAGAGAGCTCCGGTGCCGGTGCCGTGCCAGGCCTTTGCGGCCACGCCCAGTCCCAGCGGACCGCGCATAACTCGGGCGGAAGACAGCGTGCCTACCGGTTTCGTGTGTCGGAGAGGCGGGCTGGAACAAAACTCGACATGGCGATATCGACAATGGGCTGTGGTGTGGCAAGCGGCGTCGCAAGCAAAATGTGTACTGGCGCCTGGCAAAAGTTCGGCCGCCGTATTGATGGCCTGGATGATGAAATCGATCCGGGCTCGGACCACGTGCCTGGCAATCGCTCCGTCACGTCGACTCCCGCGTTGCCATCCTAAGAACGCCCAAGGACGCCTTCTGTTTGGCTCATGTCCGCTGCGAAGGGCTCTACCCTGCCACACCACGGAGATGCTGGTGCAATTGGCCTTTCTGCTAAGGCTCCGTCTGGCCTTGACGACTCCACTAAAACCTACGGTACGTCGTCAATGCCTCGGCGAAAAGCAGCAGCGCGCTTCCGTGGCACATATTTCAGACAACACATGATGAGCCACGGGAGTCGCTATATCCCCTCGATGGGTTCAGGCAGGCAAATAGGCATCGTCACCAATGAGTGATGGCTCCATCTTAGTTTCGACTCATGTTCCATCATCCATTATCTCTAATCCTTCTTAGCATCACCATTCTTAGGCCCCTCCTTCCAGAGCCCGCCAGCCTAATCACGGATTTCTCTACCTCATTCTCAGCAGGCTGCCTTTTCGAAGAAAACTTGCCAATTCTAAAATCTAACCCCACCATGTCTACCTCCCTTCCGCTTCCCCCCATCCATCTTCAAGGCACAACACTCGAAGGTGGCGGTCAACTCCTTCGCCTCGCCCTCAGTCTCTCCAGCCTAACCTCAGCCCCTGTATCCCTCACCGACATCCGCAGTAACCGACGGGGCAGCGGCGGCCTGAAACCACAGCACCTAACCTGCGTCCAATGGCTGAGTACTGCCTGTAACGCTGCTCTCAGCGGCGCAAGCCTGAAGAGCAAACACATCACCTTCATCCCAGACATCAAAAGACCCCCGCATACAAAGCTCGAGAGCGACGACATTCACATCCAACAAGCCACCCCTGGAAGTGTCACTCTCATTCTTCAAGCCATCCTCCCCTTTATCCTCTTCTCAGGAGCATCAAAGCCTATACGCCTCCACATCACCGGTGGCACAAACGTTTCAAACTCGCCATCATGTGATTACATCACACAAGTTCTCCTCCCCATGCTCCATCTGATTGGAATCCCCCGTATTACCGCTACCCTCCACTCACGCGGCTGGTCCCAGGGTAGCCCAACCCTGGGAACCGTCACATATACCATCACACCATTGCCAAATCCACTCTCTGCATTCCGCCTGCACCACCGCGGCACCATTACCCGCATCACCGCTACAATCCTCGCCCCAGCGCACACGGAGCTGCATTTCCGTCACCAGCTAGCCGCCCTGTTTGAGCGCCACGAGTCTCGCTTCTTCGGCTCAACGGCTACATCACTACCATTGCATAGTGTAGACATCACATTCGAGGACTCGCGCCACGAGAAGAGATTCTATATCCTCCTTGTTGCCACCGCCTCGACCGGTATCAAACTCGGTCGCGACTGGTTGTACGACAGGGCGGTGCGGCCGGGCGCAACGGATACCATTGTTCCGGAAATGGTGAGGCGGGTGGCGCATGACTTGGCCAGCGAAATCAAGCATGGCGGGTGCGTGGATGAGTTTCTGAGAGACCAGTTGGTGGTGTTCCAAGCGTTGGCCAAGGGCAAGAGCGTCGTGTTTGGCGGATACAACGGTGCGCAGGAGCGCGTGGAGCCTAGTTTGCATGCGAAGACGGCGCATTGGGTTGCGCGGAAAATTCTTGGCGTGGATTTCGATGGGGATGGCGGCTGTGAGGGTGTGGGGTTTTGGCCACGAGGAAAGCTGGGGACGGACGGGTGCACAGGATGAGGTAGGTGCTGCTGGTGGAGCGAGTAGGAAAGCCAGGGATATAAGAAGCCTGGAAGATAATCGCAACGGACGCTGCCATTAAACCGCGAACCGATATTGCTTAGGACTTTTCCTGTGCTCATGATCTCATATCTATATATTTAATATATAGATCATGCCACATATTCTCCCTCCCACTGGCAATGCCCGCCATTGCGCTAAAACGTCCCAAGAACTCTCTTCACCATCTTGCGCATCCCCTCCCCACTAATTTGCACCGCACCCTCCAACTCGGCACTCCTCAACACCTCTAGGAACTCAGCATTCTCCACCTGTTCGCTCGCGCCCTCTCGGACCTTCTTCATGAGATCGTTCATACGCACGCTCTGGCCAGCGGAACCAAGCTCATCAAGCGAAGCCAGCACCGCACGCTTCAGGTCGTCCTTTCTCCTGCGATCACCGCTCGACGTACCTTCTGTGAGCAGGGACATATCGATGAGACCGGTGCGTGCATCGGTGGCGGCTTGCTTGAGCGCCGATTTGATGAGGCGCACTGCCTCGTGGACGTCGTCTGCTGTGACATCCTCTGAGAGACGCATCTTGGCATGCGCTTCAGCGAGGCGAATCATGGACTCGAGTTGACGGGTGGTAGCAGTGATGCGACGCTCTTGCGAGCGTATGTCGGCACCCAAGGCACGCATAGCAACGTATGCGTCAACCAGGGCTTTCGAAGCGGGCTCTGTGATCTTCGGATGGATGTTTGTGCGCGCGTAGGAAATGTATGCTGTGAGGAATTCAATGGGCATGATCTCGTTCTTGGACGCATTTTCGGGAACATCTTCTAGGTACATGCCAACCAGATGACGAGCAAGCCGGCGATCGTTCTGTTCATCGATCCGATCCAGGACGAGGTAAACAAGGTCAAACCGAGAAAGCAGTGTAGGTGGGAGGTCAATATTTTGCGGAACAGGGAGATTGACATTGTACTTGGAACCGATGGGGTTAGCCGAAGCAAGAATGGATGTACGAGCATTAAGAGTGGTGATGATACCAGCCTTAGCGATCGATACTGTCTGCTGCTCCATGACTTCGTGCAGGACTGATCGAGTCGACTCTGACATCTTGTCAAACTCGTCAATGCAGCATACACCACCATCTGAAAGGACCAGAGCTCCAGACTCGAGTACCAATTGTCGTGTTTCAGGATCGCGAGTAACATATGCAGTGAGACCTACGGCGGAGGAACCCTTTCCAGAGGTATACACACCACGCGGCGCAATCCTGTGCACATATTGCAGGATTTGTGACTTGGCGGTTGACGGGTCACCACAGAGCAAGACGTTGATGTCACCTCTGTACTTGGGACTGCCACCCTTCTCGAATGATTTGTTGGTACCGCCGAATAGTTGCAGCATGATACCCTTTTTGACGTCATCCATTTCGTAGATGCTGGGTGCAAGAGATCTAGACAGGAGCTCGTAAACGTCGGGACGGGCACCCACTTCCTTGATCTTCGCCTCCTCCTCGTCGGAGACTTTGCGGGTCTGCTCGAGATCTCCCACAGCGTGCTCAGCAATTTCTTCCTCAATGGTGGATACATCTATTCCCATACGCTTCTTGTCTACTTTCTGAATATGGAGTGTATCAACATATGTCTTGAAGATGTTCTTCACTGAGCGCTGGCGAGGATTGGTCCGTACTTGATTGCACTTGAAAATACCGGTGATCTCTACTCGGTCACCGGCCTTGCAAACATCTACAAGTTCATCGTAGGCACAGAGTGAGACTGAATGCGGAGTTTGACCGTCTGGCATGTCGTCTGGTGTTTCTTGGAGTTTGATGACCTGCTTGTTGGCGAACCCAGAGCGATTGTGAACGATCTGCATAGAGTTGGGCGACTCGCAAACTGCGCGAGGGCACTTGGTCGGCTCTGTAATCTTGCCCCGGTCGATATCGACTCTGACAGAGTGCTGACAAACGGAGCAGCGGAAAAAAGCTAACCGCGTTAGAAGCAAATAGCTACCTTGGAGGTGAACGCACTTACCATCTTTCATGTCCGGTATGATAGGTGTAGTCCTAATAACTAGACCCTTGACGCTGACGAGTTTGTCCATGTCGCCAGGATTGAGTTCGCGTAAATTGATCGTTTTGTCAAGACCAAAAGGCCGAACATTGTAGGTCTTCTGATCCACTTCGCTAACGAGATTTGGTATGTCGGCAAACGGAGCAGGAGATGGAGCCCCTGGCGTGGGCGCATCAGAGCTAGGCATGGGTGGCAGCGAGCTAGAGTCACGAGCCCTGGATTGCGCAGCGCGCTGCTGCTGCGAGAATTGGACCCTCATCTCTGCCATACGTTTCTCGGCCAGTTCGAGCATGGTGTCCTTGATTGCAACATCCATTATGGGAATGATTTCGTTAGGATAGGCCTGCAATTGATGCCATAGTTTTCTCGTGGGTGGATATGCCTTCCGATTGCGGGCGTCGAGGTTGAGAGGAGTAACCCCAAGTTCGAGCATCATTTTCATGATCTCGACATACTCTCGGGCCATGGCTGGGTGATCTGAGGGAAGATTTGTACCTTCCTCAAGCTCGCCGTCTTGAACCATGCGGTATTTCCGCTGAAAGTTCATCAAAAAATCCTTCATGGCATGCCGTGCGTCCACGAGGGAGACATTGGTACCCCAAATGACTCGCGACGAGTTGCCGCCGAGCACGTCAGCATCTGAGGTGTTGGGATTCAGGTTGGAGAAGGTGGGGGCGTCGGATGCCTCGTGGACAGGCACGCCGTCTTCTCCTACGAACAGTCTGCGGCGACGGTTGGTGGAACTGGTGCCGAAGACATCCGAGTGAATGTCGCTGCGGCGAGCGCGGGCTGCTGATTCGGAGCCGCGCACGAAGAGGGCGCTGCTGCTGCTCCGGAGGTCGGTATTCTGGGCGCTACGGGCTCGGCCAGGACTGGAGCTGGAGGCGTAGTGGAGGGGGGAAGAATCTGGACACACGATTAGTGATGCGAACGAGACATGCTGCCAACTTCCCTCTGCATACCTCCGATAGTCATCGCGCTGGCCTTTGGCGTGGCGCCGCCATCGCTCTCATCGTCGCCAGCGACTGCCCCTGGGCCTGTCGACTCTACAGGCGAGGAGCGGAAGAGCAAGGGCGACAGCGTGGATGCGGTCTGGGAGCGCGTGTTGCGGGGCGTCGCTTGCGATCCATACTGCAAGACCTGCGAGGCTTGTGAGGCCTCGGCCTGTAGTTGCTCCTCGGGCCCAACGGGCGGTGGACTGGATGTGACGGGTGCACGGGCGCTTCGTCGCGGGGTCACCGATGCCGACGAGCGCTGAGCGCGCCGTTTGGTGGGGGAAGACATGGGCGCGACGCTCAAAAGGGGCCGCCGCACACAGCAGTTGTCGTCGTCGATGTTGTCGGGCTTGTGCGGACGGACTGCAGAGGCGAAGTCGGTTGGTTGGTTGATACATACTATCCAAGTAGCGCGTCCTCCTGCATGTGTTTCTACCTACGCGACGCGTTTTGCTGATAAACGACGTCGTCTGGGCTTAGCGCATCTGCTGTCCCGCCATCCGCTCGCCTTCGCACGGCTTCCTACTGGCATCGACTCTCTTCATGGCGCCCCCTTCTAAGCTCGCTATTGCGACGGGCGTTGTCTCACGCCTCGTCAAGGAAGAAGCCAGTTACCACCAGGAGATTGCACAGCAAGAGGCACGCATCGCGAAACATCAAGCGAGCGAGGGCGATGAGAACGCAGAATACACACTGAAGCAGGAGGTGGGCATACCATGATATTCAAGTCCTACAACGAACTGACACCAGCACAGCGTCAAGCGCTGCAAGAGACCAGGAACGTTCTGCCGGGCATGAAGGCCAAAATCGAAGCAGCCATGGCGAAGCTGGAAGACGAGCTCGTAAGTGCAGGCTCATGCCCTAGTGGACCGTATTACTGATGGCAGACAGGAGAATGGCGAAGCATCGGAGGAAGAAGTTGCCAAGGCAAAGGAGGCGATTGCAAAGGGCAAAGAAGTCACAAAAGAAACACCGTGAGCTTCCGTCGGTTGCATACCGAAAAACATGATACCCCAGTAAATATACATGCCAGCCAGCTCACTGGCCCAACCTGAACACCACGCTATGCATTGAACGTCAAGTAAAACGCCCCTCGTTGTTCATGACTCGTCCATCCTGCCGCTTGCTCGGTCCTGTCCTTCATCTTCTCCGTCCTCCAGATCCTCTCCCTCTTCAATGCCAGAAGAGTCGTCCGCATCGGCATCCCCAGAAGTCACGCCGGGATCGGCCATCTCAGCGTCTTCGGTCACACCCAATTTATCTGCGGACGGTGCGATGCTAGCTTCGGGGGATATCGGTTTCAGTTTGTCTTGCGGGGGCACTTTGAGAGCCGATGAGCCTTCTCCGCCTTGGCTAGCGTCCACAGGTGTCATGCCGCCATCAAGGCGTGGCGTGCCAACGTGGCTGATGTCTCCTCTAGAATCAGTACCATCGCGCTCGCCTTCCTCGTCCCCATCCTTCATCATGCCCTCCTTGCGCTCAGCCTCCTCTTTCTCATCCTTGATCATGCGCAGCATCCCCCGCGCTTCTTCCTCGATGCGCCCAAACTGTGTGCGCCGCTCGCTCCAGGTATTCTTGGCGGACTGAACTTCGTGCTCAAGCTCTGCAATCTCTTCGTCCAACTTGGCGTGTGCGAGCGCTTGCTCGTCTCGGGTTTTAAGCATCTTGCTACTACTAATCTTCTCCGTCAACTCATCATAAATCTTGCGTTGTGCCAGGGTCTCCTTTGCCCGGACAAGTTGCACGCGCAGTTCCTCAATCGTGGTCCTCACATGCGCTTGCTTTGCCTCGATGCTAGTCTTTTCCACGGCATAACGCTGTCGCTCTTCGTGGTTACTGTTGGTAGTAAACTCGGCTCGGACAATGGCAAAGTCTAGCAAAGCGAGTTCGTTCATGATGTCTTTGCGCCATATCTCGATGGCGTGTATTTGCTTGTCGCGCGCGGCGACCGTGGCAGCAGCTTCTTCGTCGGCGGCCGAAGCATCTGGCGGTGGAGAGGGCAGTTGTTTCGGTCTTGCATCTTCAAAGAAACCTGGCTTCAGCATGCGACCGGCGACATGCGTATATGGCCGCGCCTCGACGGCCAGAAGTCGGGAGACATTATGCAGCGCATCTGACGACGTCAGCGAGAGCGGCGCAGCACACACGTGCTGCCTCACCTTCTTCCGCCTGTGACAAGAGCCCCCAGTCCTTGGGCGCCATATTTACACTCTTTTCCGGTCAGAATGCAGCGATGCTGTGCGGTGGCAGTTGGACCGGCGGACGGGTCGCGCAACGCATGCTTGTCGCTGGCCCAAGCCCGTGCGCTAGTTAACTAGCTCTCTTGCCACCTTAGCTCGCCCGCGCCCACGCCCGACGTCACATGGCTCTGTTACTGCATTCACTGCACCCATAATAATCATCAATAGCATCTCTTTGTTTGCTTCGGAGCATGAACAACCAGAGCTCGACAGTTCATTGGATCGCTTGCACACACAATGCTGCGGGTGGACCTGCTCACCTATCTTTGTCCTCGATCCACAACCACAAGCACTCGACTCGCCACTAACTTCTGTCCTTGACCCAACGGGTGCCTGCTTGGACTCCCACGTTGCCCACCCACCTTCTGCGCCGATACTCACCTGCATTTCTTTGGTCACAACACTCCGATATTTACAATGCCGGCTGCTTCCCTCTATGAGATGGCCAGACAGCGCCTGATCAAGAACATACACATGCTCTACAGCGTTTCTGACCTACCCTTCCACTTTGTCGAGCCCGTTCTTCGATTCGTACAAAATCCCGACCAACTGCAACTCCTCGAGACAAATTGTGAGCAGTTGCGCGGCGAGACAGGCCAGATATGGCTGCGGTTCATCAAGCGCGACATTCCGAACTGGGAGAGCAGGGCGTACCAGCCGCGAGACCCTAAGAACTGGAGCAAAGCCTATCGAAAGCTCAAAAGAGAAGCAGAGAAAGAGAAGCTGGCCCAAGAAGAGGAGCTGAAACAACAGCTCAAGGCCGTCGACCGCACCAAGACCAAGACGCAGATTGTGGATAGCAGGGTAGCAATGGGTGCTACCAGGATGTTCTCGACCCACAAGTCTTCATGTAATAGTAGCTGGGGTCCAGCAACAGGTGCGCCTGCAAAGACTGGTAAAGTTGCTTTCGATAAGTTGAAGAGGGGCATGTTTGACCACAAACGAGAACGCCCGACAATGCATCCAATGTCTGAAGATGTTTTGGCGCAGAGGAAAACCAAGCTAAGGCAGGCCCCAGCTCACATGGTACGCATGGCAGCAAACGAAGCTCCACAGAAAAGGATTGATAAAGCGAGGGAAGCGGCCGACTCGGCAGCAAAGAAGGCAGAGGTTCGCCCACCAGTAAACATGCCACCTCCACACGAACCTAGGATCACACAACGGCCGGTTCCGCAGAGGAGTACACCAGTAATACGCACCTCATTACCCAAGGACTATCATGCGAAACGGCAAAAGGATCCTGTTGTTGAAGCGGCTGCTGTGCCTGCTGCTACTCCTGCTCCGGTGCTTAAGAGGAAGCGGCCTGAATACAGCATGTTCCAGCCCAAAAAGAGAAAACTTTGACATCTTTCTCTTGACAGCCTTAGTTGTTGATGTTATCTCACAACCTTGGCATTTTATGGGTTCTTTCTTCTTTGGCAGAAGGAGATTATGTGTCTTACTGTTCTTTGGTTATCAACTCTCTGCTATGCAGTTTAGTATACTCAGGTATTTATACTGGACTCGAGATTGTATAAGCGCTCTAAACTCGATATATGATGCGATATAGGATTGCGCTCCCATGTACAACTTATATCTTAATTATTTGATCGAATATACTCTACTACCTCAATCCTTCTCTACTTTGTCCAAGCTTCTCATTATCTTGTTTTGTATCATCTTATATATGTCTTGAATACCGGTGCTTAATAGGAAGATATACACACTAAATGTAGGATCAGCTCAAGTCTAGTATTGTAAGTAACTTTCTTCTAAGACACTACTATAATTCTACCGTGGCGAGTGGTCTTGTCAATTGGTAAGGGTAGTATTCTTACAATTCACCTCTGTACAAAAAAAGCAAACGCTCACCAGCTGAAGGACGCACGTGAACGTGAACGCCTTGACCTTAGACGCTACTTCCTCCCTCACGTAGCAAGACGCGTCATCAACCTCACCTTGTAACGCGTCTTCAACCTCACCTTGTAACGCGTTACCGCACACAAATCTGATTATAAAGCTCCTCTTATCATTTCCAAATCATGGCATGCGCCCGAGTAAGCAGTATAATCCCACTGCCAGAGACCACAGGCAGTCCTTTCAGAATCCTCGACCTGCCACCTGAGATCGTTGATTGCATCTGCAATTATCTTGATGGCAACAATCTCATTAACTTTCGTTGCGTTTGCAAAGCTCTTACGGCCTATTCTTCTACAGCATTCGGGATGCGCTTCTTCGGTCATCTTGTTGCAATACTTCACCCTACAAGCCTTGCAACTCTTGCAGAAATAGCTCATCACGGCGTCTTCTCGAAGTTTGTTCGTAAGATTTCGATAAGCTGCCAACTCCTGGACAACAGTGCGGACAATTCTGAATTGCACATTTGGATCCTGACCATTGTGTTCCAAGCGCTGCAAAACGTTCAGGTTGTGCGAATTGACGTCGGATCCTTCGACATTGGGCTGTGTGTTGGGAATCAACAAGTCGGCATAAGGTGTGGCCAAGTGCACATGAGCTCCGAAAGATCGGTTGATTACAGTCCTTGCAATGTCACAGCTTGGGAATATTCTAAGGTTTACGCCGCTGTCCTGAACTCACTTCATCGGGCCAAATTACGCCACAAGTTCTGCCTTGAACTAGACATCCATGACAGAATGGGTAGCCCGATGACTCCGTTCGATATTGCATCTACATACTGGATCAGCTCCTTCTCCATGAAATTACACAAACTTCAGTATACCGATCCTTCGGGAACTGAGTGGCTTCAACAACTTCTTATAAGCGCAAAAGATATTCGCGACCTGGAACTGCATAGATTGGAAGATGTGAGTCGTCTACCTTTCACCAATATCAACATATTCCATTGGCACAGACTCTCTTTCCTTTCGCTAGATGAGCTATTCCTCCACTATAGGGAATTTATTATCCTCTTGCGTCAACAATCAAACACACTGGAACATCTACATTTCCAAGATATCGGCTTTTTGGGAGGCACTTGGGTTGAGCCCCTCCGTATCATGAGGGGTATGTCGCAACTGAAATACCTGTCTCTGAATTTCTTATTGGAAGAGAAGGCTTATCTCAACTCTGCGATGTCATCCAAGTACCACGAGGAGCAAGCTGCAACAACATCTAGACATTTGTTCGCATTCGGCCGCGAAGACATACACACAGCTCTGGATGCATTGCATAGCCATTTACAAACAGAACCGTTGGACATGACCCGCAGTATTACTGAGGGAACAGCAGAGGCAACTTGCTTTCATCAACAAGTTGATCTTCGGAAAGCATGCGCGGCGAACGAGAGACGCATTACGTATACGGGGGGCAGATGGGTCAGGACTTTGTGGATAACACCTACAATAAGTTCAGCTGAGCACGAGAGCGTACTCGTAGAAGAGGAGGAAGGCGAATAAGACGATGAAAGCGGAAAGTACGATGTTGCAATTAGGGAGCGCAATATCGATGAAGAACAGATTTCTGGGCATGAGGCAGCCGGGAAAAACGATTGTAGATGGTATATAATCCCAAATTCCACCAAATTGGTATAATATTACGAATCATTTGGCCGTGTAGGCGTAGTGACGATTGACACCACGTCTTGACACCGATCATCCGGGACACGGTCTCCCAAACGATAAGACGGATCAAAGGTGACCCAGTATGATTGTAAGTTTTTCCGTCGGTTCGGAATCAAACACCAAATGAAGAACGATTTGGATCATGGTTTACTTGGTTGTTCCACTCTTAGTAATTCGTCGGTGGTAGTACGAGCACTAGACCATGGGTGTCTCAGTTCTACGAACTCCAGAACACGATGTGTTTAAGGATGGCTCTGATTGACTTGAATATATCGTCATGCGAACTGCAGAGTTTGCATGTCGTTACCTTGACAGTGTATTTTCCATTGCTGCTTTAACAAATCTTGTCATCATCTCTGAGGTGTAGTCTCCGCTCTATACCGACTCCAGCTGTGTTTCGCACAAGCTCGGTAGATCAGTGGAGTACATCGTATACTATTGCCATGAGCAAAGGTCTCTTTGTTACTTGTGATCGAAGATCGCTTGCGTTCAACACTATGACGACAACATCTTCTTCCTTTATATTCGAAAGGCCCCGCAGTTATATTGAGAGCTACAATCCGCAAGACGTCAAAGAAAAGTACATGCTGGAAACCGCACAGATGAACGGCGATACCCATAACGATGCACAGCAACAGCTACATTGGACGCAGCGGATCGCTCTTGTGAGGCACAATCTCCATTCTGCTCGGAGGACAAACGACTTCACTTTCTTCAAGTCTCTTCAGGCACATGCACTCTTGGAAGGGACTGATCATGTTGCACTTCTTCAATCTAGTCTTGGCGACCAGGCCGACACTGTACTCTCCACCCTGGACAATCTCAATGCAGGCATAGCTTATGTTCATCAAGGTATGTATTTTCGCTTCACATCTAGGATTTCCGGAAGTAATTACACTGACTAATGAGAAATAACCAGATGCCTTCAAGGCTGTGTACAACTCTGCGAAAGCTGCAACGCGCACGCATGACAAAGCGGACCGACGTTCGCTGCTCCGAGTAGATATTTGCCAGCAACGCGATATGGCAGATTTAGCCATTGATAAGACTACAAACTCGGCAGTTAATTTGATCCAAACGCAGCCACTTCCCTATCAAGATGCGGTTGCAAATGCCTGGATCACCGGCACAACCATCATTGCTGACGCAGTCTGTGTTTGCCTGAACGAGATGAACCAAGTGGAACATAATGTCGAAGATTTCATCCTACTTGAGTACTCTTGGAATCTCATACAATCTTCCGTGGACTCCGCGATATCCGCACTTCGCGGCATCTTCAGCCTCATGGCCGTGCCAAATACCAGCAACAATCCTTTCCCTTCTTCAATCGGGCGAAATATGAGTTGCTCATCAGCTGGCTCAGAGCATAATGCAAGCAATCGGAGTCGCAACTCTTCTACAGCTTCGGCTTTCAATTTCATCAAACGAGCCTTGAGCCATAGTCAAGTTCCACCTCCTCAGGCCAATAACCCACGCACCGGCTCAATGTCGCTTTCTTTTTCTCCCCCTGAGGCTAATCAAAGAGGCTTCCGCGCCAGTATGAGCGCCGCCTGTCCAACCAAGATGTCAACATTCGGGGCTCATCCTCATACGATTCTCACAACTATTCCACCGACACCTGCGGTGCAAGACATGGGCAACCCCAACAATGCGAACGGACTCCTCAGCCCATTCATGCAGAACGGAGATTACTTTCCATTTGACATGGGAAAACAATCCGAAAAAGATGACAAAGAGAGCAGTGCGGTTGATGATTTGATGCGTTTGTAAGTCTTGTTCCTGCCCCAAGCACCTCGAATAAGCTTATTCAACTGCGCAGGGGAAGTCTTGATGATGAAACCCTCGACTGCGAGGACCTCGATCCCCTATCCCCGGCGCCCATGAACGATGTCAACAGGCCTGCCCCTCATACTCTGAGAACAGGATCAGAGCCCTTTGATATGTCTCCTACTAGCCCCATAGCCGTTTGATGTCCAAACCATGGTACTAACACCACGCTGCCTTTTGAATCGATCATCTAAAACCTTTGAAGAACTTCCATTTCCTTAAGTCGTCATTGAGAATCTTATCATACCGAACAACTCTTTTCACGTTATTCATCATAAGGCAATATTTTTATCCACTATCATCATCTCTAGTGCTTGGAAGCTCATTTCTTTCCTGAACTTCCCAAAGGCGTTGATCTACAGGGTTAGCGGACAGAAGAATGGCTTTTCACAATGTCTCCTTGATACTGTCGTTATAGAACTCAGATAGTAGAAAACATGATTTTGATTATAACTACTCAAAGTCTCTCATAGGCGAACTCCGATTCTCCAATATCTCCGAAGTTGATTATAATTGCCAACGACATCACGAAGAGGGTTGAAGAACTGAAGCGGCCGGAGTAGGTGTAGTGCGGATTGACATCACGTCCTGACACTCGTTAAGTCCACGCGATGAAGGTGATATGCACAACAGCGGCGCGGAATTCCCACGTTGCCGTCACTTGTGCGCATATTGCCAAGATAAAGAGAGGCAAGTACACTGCAGTTTGTCTGTGGATACCGCGCTTTTGCTTTAGGTATTTAATCTCTTCCCAAAGAAATAGCATTATCATGCATGGGCTTTTGTCACCAAACTTAACGTACTGTTAATCCTGCTCACGTTAAAGTTTTTTAAATCGATAAAGCGAAATGAACGCCTACAACATCCAACTATACATCGAGAGACATTTCTGGGAACTTCGTATATATACTTTGTTGTTTTGCAGGAGATAACAGCAGGAATGAATCGTCGATTATTATAAAATAGTAGTGGATTCCCCTTGTTGTTTAAATCTGCGTACGAAAGAGTTCATGTATTTTAAGCACTGGCGGCCTGGAACAAGCCACACATTTTATATGCCGGTACTTGAAAACAGAGGTTTACTCCCAGAGTATTGTGTAGACATCTAATATCTTCAAGCACCATCGCAAAACGTGACACAACACTTGTGCCAACAGACACTTACTGTATGTAGGTCTACTGGGACAAATGCTCGAAGCATGTGAAATGATTATCGATTCTTGTGCGGCGCTACCAAGTGTCTAAGATTTATCTAGCTTCGCCACTTTCTGATCGACGAAAGGCTAGGTTTGAAACTGTGTACGACAGGCGAGGCGATGTAGCTCTTTCCGGGTGTTTCTTGCCCATTTCCTAGGCTAACATCGTCACAAGCTCAGATCGAGGGACGAGCCATTACTTGTTCAGCTGATCGCCAAGGAAGCCAAGACCTCTAATCACCGATCTAATTCCTTCATTGATTGGTGCGCAACCCCATATAGTCACCGCACTTCAAGCCATAACAACTTATCGACTCAGGCAGTGTTGACGATCTCACCGACACAGGCAGGAAACGCAATGTTTCCATGCTTAAAGGATGATCAGACCTCTTGTAAAATGTACATAAGTTGGATGTAATCCCAGCCCTTAAAGAACTTGTTATCAGGAAATTTATCATCACCACATTCTACGTACATGGGATTTTCAAAGTCGATTTCTCAACATACACATCACACGACACCTTTACTATCACCCCCCACAATTACTTCGCAAATACAAACCATTTGCCTACAATGAGAATTGCAGCAGCATCAACACTCCTGTTCGCGACACTTGCACTGGCTAGTCCGGCGCCTGTTGCCCAACCAGAACCCGGCGTCGCACAACACATGTCTTTCGAAGCTCGTAACGCCGAAATTATCAAACTAGTTCATCTTGAAGCGCGCAAGAAAAAGAAGTTGTCTAAGATTGCGAGTCATAGCAATAGCAACAGCACCGATACCAGTCCTGCTGTCATGCTGACTCCGAGTCGCGTGCTGCAAGCCGGAGTGCTAGGATTTGGTGTAATTGAGGTATTTCGGCTGTGGGGGTAGAATAGGAGTACTAATTAACACGGTGTGGAGAAGGGGAGAGAATGTGAAGGGAAAAGACGCTTTATAGCATCCAGCATGCTTTGTTGTGCTTTTATACGGTCTCGTTATCCCTATACAATTGAAGGGATATCACTATTATGATGCTATGATAATGAAACATTTTTCACGTATACCCTTTGTATCGTACGCTCGTCCTTGGTGAAATTGACCTCCCGTTATGGTCGTCGGTAGGACCTTTTGCGACTAGCAAATACTGAACTGTCCTTTTCTCGACGATTAAGTGATTAAGATAGCCAGGTTAATACGCATAATCTAATCGTTGCCGGAGGCATGACATGCAATCCTGCCCCGCTAAAGGCAGACACTTGACTATGAAGGCGGTTCAATAGTTATATGTTCGATAACTAACAACAAATATCACATGAAACCCCCAGGTATCAAGTTGGAACTGAGCTGCGAATAGAATTGGTGCCAAGATTAGTAATGTCAATTGAGATTGTCCGGCAATGCAACACCCTTTCAAACGCCTCGCTATGCCATGCTATTCTAAAGCGCTTTTGAGTCCCCCCCCTCCCCCAGAGCTTGGCGATACGCACATTAACATTACTTCTTCTGAATCGTGCTCATAACCTTCTGCCACGTACTCGTCGAGCTCTCTTCCCACTTCTCCGTGACATCCTCTACAAGCTTTCCGGTCAGAATATCGGCCTCAGTGGGCTTGATGAACGAAGTTCTTTTTATGATCTTGTGTCCAATGTAAAGGATAGTAAACAGGATCAGACTAATGTATGCGATGAAGAACTTCTGGGCGTTCCATGGGACAAAGGCGGTGAAACCCTGAGTGATGGTAATGATGCTGCAAAAGGTGAGTCCGTAAACGGCCAGTGGAGTACCGCCCCATGACTTGAAGGGGAGAGTGTCGCGGTTGATGTTTTGGGCCTTGAGTGCGCGGATAAAGGCTACATGGCTGATGCAAATGCACGACCAGGCGATGAACCCCCCCACAGAGACGATGTTGAGAAGCCAACTGAAGGCCTGCCCGCCATGGCTAGACACGTTCATAAATGCCAGCAGTCCCAATGCAGCCGTCATCGAAGTGGCATAGTATGGAACACCTCGCTTGGTCGTGTGTTTGAGGAATGCTGGGGCACAGTTCTCCTCCGCAAGACCGATAAGGATACGACTGCCGGAATATACATTTGAGCTGGCGGCAGAAAGAACTACAGTAAGAAGTATGGCGTTCATAATGTCGGGGAGAGCGGTAATGCCAGCCATCTGGATAGCGATGACGATGGGGCTGGCTCCGGCGTTGGTGCCGCCCACCTGGAGTGATTCGAGATTGTACGGCACGAGGATTCCGATGAAGAAGATTGTGGTGACAAACAGTAGGAAGATGGACCAGAAGGTGTGCTTAATAGTCTTGGGCATGGTCACGCGGGGATTAGCAGACTCTCCAGCACCAACCGTACACAACTCAGTGCCCTGAAATGCAAAACCAGCCTGGATCAGGACAGCCCAGAACCCGACGAATTTGGCGACAGCAGGGCTTTGTGCAATATATGGGGCAAACGCGCCAGGCTCATTCCAGTATTTGAATCCTAGATAGCCCTGCGCGCCTACACCCGCATTGACGCAAATGGCAAAGATCCAGAAGCCAACCAGAGTGACGACCTTGATCAAGGAGAACCAGAATTCGAATTCGCCAAACAAGTCCACGGGCAGGAAATTGATAGCGGTGATGGGCACCCAGAAGATTGTAATGAAGATGCCGATGCTGAGGTCTTTGTTCCACCATTGGATAATGAGACCGGCAGCTGTGAGCTCGAGAGCATAGGTGACCGACCAGGAGAACCAGTATACCCATCCCATAGCGAAGCCGAGGCTCGGGTCGACGAAACGGGCGGCGTATTGGGTGAAAGCGCCAGAGACAGGCAGGTATGTAGCCATCTCAGCCAAGCTGAGCATGACGGAGTAGACTAGTGTTCCGATGAAAACATAAGCCTGAAAAGTTAGTGGACCTCACCATGTAGCTGATAGAATGACAAACCAGCAGTGCGCCAGCAGGGCCAGCGGTTGCGATCGAGCCACCACTTGCGATGAAGACACCCGTCCCAACTGTGCCACCAATGGCAACGAACTGGAGATGTCTCGCGGAAAGCTTTCGGTGAAGCTCCTCCCCCTGGGGATTGGATTGTTTCTCGGCGTCGCTCATGGACGTTTCTTGCACAGCTGCGTGATCACCCGTCTTCGGGAAGACTCCCTCAGCAGGCGATGCCATATTGAAGATATAAAACCCAAAGGATGAATTGAGAGAGGATCAAGGACGAGAAGAAAAGTCACAGTAGGTGGGAATACTCGGGTTTCTGCGGGCCGCCATCTATAGTTATTTCATCAGTGGAGACCTGTTCGCAACCGTCGGGATAACCCCACAGCTCTGGAGCACCCGCGACCAGTCGAATTTTCATCGCGGTCCACTTGGCGGAGCGGCAGCATCTGCCGCGACAGCAGCACGCATGCTGTTGCTCCGTGACATGTAGCACGAGCATGATGAAGGAACGCGACCGAAATTTTGAGCCAGGGATGCATCGGCTGGCTACCTACCTCGTCGTTTTGCAGCAGCAAATCGCGCAGGCGCTAGACTAAAGTCTGCTCAATACGACCTACCACAGCCTGCATTCCGAGTTGCCCCTTCAGCGATGGATGGAAGAAAAATCTGCAGATTAGCCCTGAGTTCTCACGTCCGAACGTGACGGTGGTGGCGACATTACTAGCAAAGATTTAGTCAACTAAAGAGGGCTCGGCCCTTCATCGGGTGGCGCAGTACACACGGCAGACGTTGCGTGCAGCACACCAGCCTGAACAATTGCCAAACAGTAACGAGGCATCTTCTTCCTCTCCTCGGCTGGCGGGACCGAGTGCCACTCATTCCTGGAACGGGTTACACTGACTCAGAGCTGATATTGCGGCGCTGTTGTTGATGTTGATGGCGTTGGGAACTATGCATGCGCGCCTCACGCGACATGGGTACGGCATGGCCCTATGTAGATGCTGTGCAAGTATTTATACTCTGCTGTCCATGTATCACTGGATCTGGACCAAGAGAGGAAACAGGCTGTACCACCTCCCCTCGCAACATTTGCCTCGTGCGACGCACACCGACAAGTCCTGACTTCCAGCTCCAAGGACGACGAAGTGATGTATGTAGATTATCTGAACTAAAGTATCTGGACGGAACCACAGCAGAATACGGCTCTTACAGCATTGGAAAGTATAACTTCGACTATGTATGCATGTACAAATCACCAGAGAGTACTTATTTACACGCATTCCATCATCAGCAACTGACCGTCGGCTTCGAAGAGGCAATTGAGTGGAATAGGGAATACCTAACCGCCTGTTGAAGAAAACTGCTGACCCCGGTGTACTGTAGGTGGTATGTAGAGTGTTTGCGAATTTATCGTGTAGTGGAGATGGCGATGCATTGTTTACTTGATTAGAGTGGTCACGTCTCTCTACTTACACGGCATTTCAACTGCCCACACCTCATCATCCTACACACTTCCCTCAACACACCGCTTCGCACCACTTCCTGGTCTCGCCCTCTCTGTGCATACATACATTAATACCCGTCACGCACCTCTCAACCTCATCCCCAGTAAATGCGGCCTCCTCCTCTCCAAATCCAACACCATGACCCCGAACAAGCCATTCGCCCAGCTAAACCACTGCCGCGACCACACCCCTGGATGCCTTGAATCAACACTTTCATGCATTACGCCCAAACCATCCGTACTCCGCACCAACATGCTCAGATTCTCCAAAATCTCATCTTCGTCCTCGCTCGTCAGGATGCGCATAATCAGGCTCATGGGCCAGGCGCGACCAGGCAGGGTGTGCGGGCTGCCTATACCGCTGATGATGGGTCCCTGGGAAAAGTACGGCGAGTCGCGCGAGAGGATCTTGCGGCGCGTGTTGGCGTAGATGGGGTCGTGTAGAGTCGTATAGTGGAGAAAGGGGGCGGAGAGGAGTGATGGGATGTTTGGGTCGTCCATGACGTTGGCGCTGCCGTAGCCGTCGACTTCGTAGGCGTAGACTCTTCCATGCGAGGCCGAGTTTACAATTCCGTAGGCTTCGATACCGCGGTTTAGTAGAGTACTCATATTGCGCATCCATGAGGTGAGGTTGCTACTGGGAGGCGAGATGGCCTCCATGATGGAGGAGGAGGTGTTGAGGGCGGCACTGAACATCATGTTAGAGGGTATGAGATATTGGAATGTACACGCGTCGTCGCTCGGTCGGTGGAAACTGCGGACTAGGCCGATATGGCCTTTGTGTGGACTGCCGTTGCAGTTGTTGATTGGGGTACCACCATAGGGCGCACAATAGGTGTAAGGGGTGTGCTGCCATTCGCCATCCACGGTGTAGGAATCTATCATCATGCTTTCTGCTGTACGGAGGATCAATTCAACGGCCTTTGACCAGTTGCTTGAATTCTTGAAGAAGTCATAATCTTTGGTAGCGTCTGCATAGTCGGCAGAGAGCTGCAGGAATGATGCCACTGAATCTAGTTCCCACTGGCAGGAGAAGACCCTCATGAAGTCGAATGCTGGCTTGATCCGATCACTATTTGCACTGCTTGTGCGCTGAATTCCACTTTCATCCGGCGCCTGAAAAGCGTTGCAAAACGGACTCTCCAGGATGTACCGAGCCTGTAAGTTGATAGCACCACGGAAGAGACTCGCAAGACTGTTTTGACTATTGGACGGCTTAAGGACAGATACGTAAGCTTGCAGTTGGTTAGCACTGTCTCTCAGCCACATTGCCTCGATGTCTCCCGTGATTATAAAGGTCAATTCCTCCTTTTCTTTGGTGGCTGGCTCATTCTTTTCGCTAGTGGAATTTGCATAGCCCTGCCATGCAATCGTAGTGTCTAATGTACTCGGCCAAGTGTTCTCAAAGACGCGGAACATGTCTGGATCGGCTATCACATGGCGCAATCGTTCAATCGTGTCTTCCACTTCTTGCGAAACAAATGTCCGACATGGCGCTATAGGCCGCGCATATGATAGGTTCAAGCCGCCTTTCGAGAAAGGCTCGTGTTTTTGTGAAGCGTAGCTGGAGTAGATGGGGCACTGAGCAAAGCAGAAAGAGATGAGCGATAACAAAAAGCTCAACCTGGCTGGCCGCATGGCTGGTGACAGGTCTGTACAGATAGGTGGTAGTCGATCGGCACGACTGGAGGTTCAAAGTAATGCGTCCAAGAGTCAATCGGCCCGGATTGAACGGCTAGAAAGCGCTACTGTTTATGTATGTAGATCATCCCAAGCCGGAAGTGGACTTGTGCTTTCATGTCAAGACGATGATGCGGGGTCCAGTAGAAGCTTCAGTAGGGAGTAGCATGAGCCACATGCGAACGAAATAGCAATACATATGTAGCAAGTAGCATACGTATGGCAAATGGTCCTGTCCAGAGTAACTGGATCTCCTGTTTTTCGCATGGCATTCGTTCGTAATTCGTTCGCAGATATTGCAGCCAAGACATTCCAGGTCACGTCCCCTTGACGATAGCTCGAACCCGCTTCCGCTCCTCGACATCCATGACCCACGGTATGCCTGACTCGCCTGAAGTGTCGTCTGCGACTTCATCCCATTCGTCGTCTTCCATGTTCATGATGAGCGTCATTTGCGTGCATTTTGTAAAGGCATCACGTAAACCGTATTTACCGCCCGCGACTGCTGCGGTAACAATACCTGCAATGTCACGTTCAAGTCTGACAGCCCCCAGCTCACTGACCCTGCCATAGTAGCTTCTGATACGTCGGTCAAGTGCAGATGCGAGATAATTCAATGCCAGCGTTAGGAGGCGATCGAAGTTTGCCGAGGTCAAGATGCGCTTGATTGGGCGAATTACAACACCCCAACCACGGTCGAAGCGTGATTTGACCAAATCAGCGCCCTCTTCTTCATCTCCGTCAACGTCGACATCCTCTACCAGCGCATATTCGATATCGCGGAACGCTTCTGCTAGTATGGGTTTAATGCGGGGCCTGAGGACATTGCTGAAGAGAACGGTAATACCGTCACCGAGGAGGTCGCCGCTCTTGGACGCAAATGACCGCTCCATAGCCTTCAACGTGTTCTCGACGAAGGTGGCATCGTGACCAAAGGGGAATAGGTCATGCAATGGTGACTTGGTAGTCTGTGGGCCATTGCCACCTTCCTGTGGACTGCCAAGCTGCTGCTGCACGATGCGTTTTATGTAATCATTGGCAACATCGAGGTTATTGATAAGAACAAGAAAGGCAATAACCTTATCCTCTGGTGGCAACCCACCCTGAATGACAGCCTTGGGGTAGCTCTCATCTTTCATCTTTCGTTGAATCATGCCGATGAAGTCTGTGCCTAAGATGGAACTTAATGCGGGCACAACGCGGGAGATGATGGTGCGTTGTGACGTCGCAAGGGTCCTTTGAAGTACCTGATTGACGATATACATGACATCGTCGACAGCGGATGTAATAAAAGGCGGATTTGAGCCAAGAGGCTTGGTGGGATTGAGCGTGAGATGGGATGGGGACTCGTCGAGCTGGAAGGCCTTCTCGACAGATCGTCTGAAGAAAAAGGCCATCATGACGTTGAAGGGTTCGATGAGGTGACTGGTCACCTTGTTGTGCAGGTTGCTGGTAGCTAGGAAGTGAGGCATTACCAGGCCATGGTTGACACGGTCCTCGGGTTCAAAGGGCTGGAAATATGAGCATCTGGCATAGTCGGCTGGGAAATTTAGCTTACTGCACACTTGTCCGAGAGAAAGCGCGAGTACAGGGCATAGCGTCCGAGCATTAGTGCGCTCTCTCCCAGGAGGGTATCGACTTCCTTCATGTTGACGCCCTCGTCTTCGCTTGTGCGTGGGAGCGTGTTGGCTGGGGACGTGGATCGCGATGTGGGCGTGGCGGATCGCTGGGGGGCGAGGAAGCTTTGCACGAGGAAAGAGAAAGGGTAGGATTTGATGTCAGTGAGTCTGCGGTCGATGTTGCGCTCATCGCGCCACGTGTCGAGCACAATGCCACCCTGCACGTCAGCCTCGAGCTGCAGGCGCTCGATCACCTTGTGCATCATGGCGGGCCCATAGTGACGCTCGACCAGCGGTTCGTGGCCATCGACAATCTGGGCAATGTGCTCGAAGAGCTTGGTGAGGGTGTTGGCGTAGAAGAAGGCGTCTTTGCGCTGGGCGGGGGCGGGGGCGTGAAAGGCGGCGCGGGCGCGGGCAGCGACGCCCTGACACACATAGCGGCCGTAGGCATCAAGGCCGACGTCGGTGCGGCCGATCAGGGGAAACAGCTTGAAGAAGCGGGTGACTTGGGGGCCGTCGCCGGTGCGGGCGGCCTTGTCGAACTCGCGCAGGAACAGGCCGCACAGCGACGCAGCGGCAGCGTCAAGAGTGACGCGAGGTGGATCAGGGACGTCAGCAGTGGGTACCATATCGTCGGCGAAGGCGCCGTGGACGACGTCGGGCGGCAACTGGGCGGCGCGGTTTAAGTAGGTGGCAGCAGTCTCCCAGTCCTGGGGCGCGCCCATGGCGCCGTGCACGCCCAGCACGCACGCCTTGAGCTCGGCTACCTGCTCGACGACATGCAGCGTGGCTCGCACATTTGCCTGCTCGCGGTCGAGGCGTGAGACGGCGCCCGCGATGCGCCGGGCGGTGGCGGCCGCGTCGGCGAGCATGCCGCTACCGACGGCCCGGCTGTGGGCTTGGTGGGTGCCCAGACGCGCCCGAAGCACATCGAGGCGGCCCAGGTCGCGCGCGAGGTCGGTTTGCGCGGCGACGAGGGCGTCGAGACGCAGCGTGACCGTGGCTTCGTGGGCGTGCAGCTGGTCGAGGGCCGCCCGGATCTCAGCCGCCGACGTGGCGGCGAGGAGGGAGCAGTCGGCAGTGTCCCGCATTCTGTGGCGCAGGCATCCAGACGGCCGTGGTGGTGTTGACTATGCACTGCGCGTGGTGGTGGTGACAGGCAGATGTGGTGTAGCGAGTGCACTTACTACTGTCATGCCATGTGTACCTAGATACGCACTAGTGCCATGCTACTATTACCCACACTGCCCGATACACACTAGTGCCCTGCTACTATTACCCACACTGCCCGATACACACTAGTTCTCTGTATAGTATACGTATATAGTGTATATAGTACACAATACCGGGTAAAGTATACAGCATTACACAGCTGGTAGTGCCTTGCCAGCGGCCGGTTGCCCCTGCAGCCAGCGCATGCCCGTGTTGACGGCACTGGCACTGAAACCACAGCCACCACTGGACTGCGGCCTGCCTACCCGCCGCTTGTTGCTCTGCCTATCTATCCTTACCAACCACCACTACTCGCCACGCAAACCTCCGCCTGCTGCATAGTACGCGCCAGCGGCTCCACTCCTGCCGACTGCGCCCGCCGCGACACGCACACGCCTGCTGCTCGGCCACCCTATGCTTGTCCGCCTTCCTGTCCTGTCCGTCAGCGCCGCCGCCCAAACACACTTCCCAAGCCGTGCTATTCTCTCTGCGCCAACCGCCCACCCGCCACACACAGCCTCGTGCATTGCCGGCCGCCTCCTTACCGCGCATGTGCCTGTCCCCATGTGTCCGCCCCGATAACCTACCTCGACCCACCTCACCTCCACTCCGCTTGACCCCGACTTGGCGGGGCGCCTGCACAGGATACTCCTCCATACCTCACCATGGACTCGACCGCACACGTTCTGGCCGCCGCCCACCAGCTCCACGCTCGCTCCGGGGGCATGGGCGGAGCCACTGGAACGCGCCCTGCCTCCTACAAGATTATCGGTCTCATCCTGGCCATCGCGTCTGGCGTATTCATCGGCTCATCATTCGTCATCAAAAAGCATGGCCTCTTGCAGGCCAACAAAAAGTACAACCAAGAGGCAGGCGAAGGCTACGGCTACCTCAAGAATGCCTGGTGGTGGCTCGGCATGACTCTCATGATTATAGGCGAAATCTGCAATCTCGTCGCCTACGCCTTTACTGACGCCATCCTCGTAACTCCCATGGGTGCCCTCTCGGTCGTCATCTGTGCCATACTCTCTACCATCTTCCTCAAGGAGCGTTTGAGCTTTGTTGGTAAGGTGGGTTGCTTCAACTGCATCATTGGATCCGTCGTCATCGCCGTGAATGCCCCGGAGCAGTCTTCGGTGGCCCGCATTCAAGACATGAAGAAATGGGTCATTGCGCCTGGCTTCCTTAGCTTCGCCGGCGTCATCATCGTCGCATGTACTGTTATTGCTTTGTATCTGGGTCCCAAGTATGGAAAGAAGACCATGATGGTGTACATTACGATTTGCAGTCTCATTGGAGGTCTCAGTGTTGTGGCTACCCAAGGCCTAGGTGCAGCGGTTGTAGCACAGGCTTCTGGGACCTATGGTGGCCAATTCAAGGAGTGGTTCTTCTACGTTCTTCTCATCTTCGTGGTGGCCACGCTACTGACCGAGATTGTCTATCTCAACGTAAGTCCACGTTCGCTTCCGATGCATGAGCACGATGCTTACCCTTACCCAGAAAGCCTTGAACCTCTTCAATGCCGCCTTGGTAACACCCACCTACTATGTCTTCTTCACCTCTTCGACGATTGTCACCTCTGCGGTCCTGTTTCAAGGGTTCAAGGGCACACCACTGCAGATCGTTACTGTCATCATGGGCTTCTTCCAGATCTGTTCTGGCGTCGTCCTGCTGCAGCTCTCCAAATCTGCAAAAGACGTCCCAGATACTGCCGTGTTCAAGGGCGATCTCGATCAAATACGAACGGTAGCTGAAGTAGAAGAGCCCGAGTATGAGCCTCGGGCTGACACGCTCCGCGGCGGTGCCGCGATTATGCGATCCTTGTCCAAGGCCAGATCCCACAAAGAACTGACAGAGGCCAAGAAAATACAAGAGGAGCATATGGAAGTCATAGGCGAGGGCGATCAAGTTGAATTCGATGGACTTCGCAGGCGAAAGACAGTCTTGGACCCTAGCCGGCCGCCCACACGCAGTGGTACCATTATACAAACAAAGACGATCCATCCACCTCTCGGCATGTCACAGTTTCCTATGTACGACTCAGACGACGACAATGACAGCTTTCACCCCGGTTTCTTCCAGCGCTTGCGATCCCGCGGCAAGTCGACTAGCAGTCGTGGTAGCGTGCTTGCACCTGGCACGCATGGCGTCAGTATGAAATCACTTCCGCCCATACCCACCGATGGAGCATCAGATCGCGAATCAGACAGCAAGTCGTACAAGCCGAACCTAGCGCAAGATACGTCGTATAAACCACTCGACGCTCATATCCAATTCGACCTTCCTGAGCCACAACACATGCACGAACGCCCATCGTCACCTGTTTCATCGCTCTACCCACCAAAACCTCCACCGCACGCTGCAAAGCGCCAGTTCTCTTTCCAGAATGTATTTTCGCGTCGCCCAGATTCAACGGGCGAAGGCAGTAAAAGACCGACGAGCAGCCGACACAGCCACAAGATAAGCCGAGATAGCAAAGCCGTCGCCACGGAGGAGGAGAGACTAGGACTCGTAAAAGGCGATTCTACTAGCATGTTACCCGTACAAAGTCGGGTGGAGGATGATGAAATGGAGCCTCCGGGCTACTCGGATCATTGGGATATGCCACGCAGCTCAAGTCCAGGGCAGTCGCCCGAGCGCATTTCCTTTCCGCATGGGGTTGTGTCACCGGTTAGAGTATCGTCACCACTCCGGCAGGGTGTGCGGAGAGTCGACGCGGAGGAGGAGGACGCGCATGAGGATGTGGATCTTGAAAAGAGGGAATCCGTGGGTGGGGCATTTTTGTGAAGTATTTGAGCGTTGCGTTGAAGTTATCTTTCATGTTGGTGTAGGGATTGTTTGGATATTGAGCATGATGGCAGCGCGCAAAATCATGACACGAACGACGCTCTTTTACCTGTCTCGTCGGATACATCTATAGACGGGCAGAGAGAGAGAGAAGGGGGGGGAGGGTGTTGAGATGTTGAATGGGCGTTTCCTTAGTAGAAGGGAGGAATCCTTTGGTAGGATTGATTCCTGACCAAGCAATGGATCCACGGATGTAAGCTGAGTTATCAGATGATTGTGATGATGATAGACTACCGTAAGCTGATTCCTGTTTGCACGCATGGATAACTATCCGGGCCTTGGCGAAGGGCTAGGGTTGGATCGAATTGCCGGACCTCGGAAAAGACATGTTGCGGGGGATGATCGTGGCCCAAGGAGTAGGCCGATCGTGGATATAGTCTTATTCGGGCGAAGATAAAAGTTAGCGAGAAGAGGGTCGGCGGGCTCCGCGATCGGGGGTTGGTGCCATGCAAAAGCATGCAAGCGTCATGGTGCGGTAGAAGAGATGGGTGGCCTTTTGAGGAATTGGGCCAATTCCCATACCTTTACAATAGCACGCTTGCAGCCGTTAGGGGCTTTCTTCCCTTTTCTGGCATCGGCAAAAGGCTGAGCAGACGAACCCACTGACCAACCAGTCAGCGTTCACTCCAGGCATCGTCACCATCATACATCGCCCTCTCCTGTCGCTCTTTCTCTTGCCATAGTCCTTGCATCCATCATTTCGTTACTAGTCGCATCCCGATCGACTGCGAGCAGGCGGCTGGCAGCTGTTGCGCCACCGAGACGGCTGCACGCGAGATTCCGAGGTACGTGAGGTGACCCCTTATCAGATGGACAAGATGCTTTTTTTATCAGATGAAGCACACACGCACAACCAACCCCCTGGTTTGTCATCTGAGAGCATGCACAGTCAGACAGAAGAGTGGCAGGCCATCTCAGTAGCATTGCTCACGGAGTGAGGCAGGCGACGACAGCACTTACTAATCATCATGGTTTGCATCCACAGTCTTCTTCCCCGTTGCCACGCCTTCCTCGGCTGCACACATCATGGCGCATCATATACCCACCACGGCGACGTCGCACCCCCACGACCCCATTCCCTCGGAACCACGTGAAATACCACAGCTCACACTGCGGCCGTCGCAGCAGCCGCAGCAGCCGCCCGAGCCAACATCGCCCAAGTCGTCAGGCGAGTCGATGCTGTGGAGCACCGCCAGCAGCGATGACTCGGAGGCGCCCATGACGCCAGCCACGGAGCCCGACCAGGCCGTCGACGAGGTCATTGACAAGCTACAGGCTCTCCCTGCCCCTGCTGTCAACCTTTCCGGCCCGTCACGACAAAGACGCGCCTCAACGACGCTCATTTCCGACAGTCCGACAGACATCAGACGCATCCTAGGCGATGGCGAGACGGCCACCAAGCTCATCAGTCAGTGCTGTGGTGGGGGTTGTTGTCTTCTCAAGACGTTGACACCTGATACATCCTCGGCCAGTTTCGTGCCCGTGGCTGTGCCCGACACCCTGGCCTACAGGAGCCTGGGTCTGAAGCTGGGCCCGCTTGCCCTCGACAGCGAGCTGACCGACACAATACCGCTGCCGCCCGTCCATGTTTCCTTTGAACCTCTCCCGGCCAAGGGCATCACGCATGTGTCCCAGGTGCACAGCACGCCACCCACGTTCGTCCAGCCACACCCGCCCTACCAAGTCTACTCGGCCCCGCTCTACCACGCCCGTGAGCTGACCAAGCCGGGTGCAGAGAAGAGGACCATCCATTTCGATATCGACGTGACCGACTATCCAGACGAGGGCGGCGTTGACTTCAAGGTCGGAGGTGCCATTGGCATCTGCCCGCCCAACTCGCAGGACATGGTCGATGAGCTCTTCGACATGCTCTGCATTCCTAGGTTCGTCCGCGATAAGCCAATTGTCCTCAAGACACATACAGGGCGATGGCCGACTATCTGGGGCGAGGACGAAGCACGAGAGCTCATCACGACTCGGCGCGAGCTGTTGACATGGTGTACAGACATTCAGTCTCATCCACCGACCAAGAATCTACTTCGCCTCATGGCCGAGTACGCGGATGCTCCTAACGAGAAGAAGATCCTCACCTACCTATGCTCCGCCCAGGGCCAAGCAGCTTTCTGTGACCTACGTACCACCTCACATTTCACCGTCGCCCAGATGCTCGCGGCCTTCCCTTCGTCAAAGCCACCACTACCCTCCCTCCTCGCTGTGCTTACCCAGCTCATGCCACGATTCTACTCGCTCTCCAATGATCCCCACATTTCGTCAGCACGCCCCGGTCTACCTGGTAATCGCCGTCTCATCGAGATGGCCGTCACCATCCACGAGACACCCGACTGGCACGCCGAAGGCGCCACACGAACTGGTGTCGGAAGTGGGTTTATGGAACGCCTGGCGCACGCCTTCGTCGCCGCTGAGGACAAGGGCGAGGATCCCGGCAGTTCCCTCGATCTTCGCATCCCCATGTTTCGAGGGCTGATGGCCAACCCACTCTCCAAGCAGTTTGGAGGTGAAGGCCCCATGGTACTCATTGGCGCTGGCGTCGGGATGGCTCCCTTCCGTGGCTTCATCTTAAACAGGCTGAAGAACGCGAATTGCGCCAACAAGATCTGGTTGATCCAGGGCGTTCGCGATTCTATGCTTGACGAACTGTACTCGGGCGAATTAGGCGACCATGAGCGCGAGATCAAGAAAGTCGTCCAGAGCCGCAAGGTCAAGACAGGGGAATCCACCGAGGTCAAATATGTTCAGGATGAAGTCCGGGTCCAAGCTGATATCGTATGGTTTGTCATCAATGCGCTAGATGGCCGCATCTTCGTCTGTGGCTCCAGCAAAGGCATGGGAGAGGGCGTCGAGGCCAGCCTCATCGATGTTGCCATGAACAAAGGACGTCTAAGCGAGAGTCAGGCCAAGGAATTCTGGGAAAGGAAGAAGGAGGATGGACAGTACATTGCTGTAAGTTTTCCCACGCCTGGGCAGTGCGTGTAGTGTGGAGAGGGTGGATATACTAACGGCTGTACCAGGAGACCTGGTAGACTTGCCACGCACGCGCGCCACTTTACCATTGTGTATCTACAACCCCTCTTTTCCTCCCCTCTTTTTTCCTCCTTTCTCCTTCAACATTGGGGTTAGTTCCTTTTTTTTTAGACCCATATACAGAGATATACGTGCACACGCACATGCTTGTTTCCATCAGTATGGCGTTGAGACAGAGGACAGTCACTAGACCAAGAAACACGGGCCAAGGCAACCTTTTGCCATGAGAATTTTGCACGGCGTCTTTTTTTCTTTTCTGGCCAACAATTGCCGTCATACAGGGGAGGGTGGGAATGATTGGGTGGATCATATTGCTTTTGTATGTACCAAGTTATATTTGTTCTATTTTGGGTGGGAGTTTGTTCTATTTTGGGTCGGGGGAGGGCATTGTTGATGGGACAATCGTTTATAGTTTCAAACCCAGAGGGTGTTTTTGGTGCAAGTAAAAAACCCAGTGTGTTTGGAAAAAATGGCTCATGTTGACATGGCGGGGGTATTTATGTATTGATTGTTCATCACGTGGCTGGTGGTATGTCATAGACTGTATTCCCCTTTCCGGCTACCTCTCCAGACGGAAGCATTCCTTGCTGAGATTGGATTTTCTTTTCTTTTCTTCCCAACGAGCATACCATGTGTACTCTTCTAAGAGCGGGGAGCGAGGGATTCCGTCGAGCTCGCGTTGAGCACCATGTATGCAAATCACTATGACATACCACGTTCTTGTTTGTGCCCGGCACAGGCGCTGCACGGCCACGAGAGCGCCTGGTGCAACGTGCGTGTCAGGCGAGGGAAAGTGTGACGGAGACTAGGTGGGATGTTGATTGGGGCGATGGGTTGCAGGTTGGTCGCTCTTCGCGTGATACGTGCGGTGCCATGTATGCGGGCGAGCCATGTCAAGAATCAAAATGAAACAGCATGACAGCAGCCCCACCAGAAGTCGGTTCGGAGCGACGGCTGGTACCTAGATGGGGAAGCGTGCGATGTTGCGAATTCTGGGTGCACGCGTTGACAACGGTGGACTGGGGAAGAATTGCTAGCGGGCGTGTACTCGCAGACGTACGGTCGGTCTGGCAGAGGATCGTTGCTGGCGGCGCCCGTCTCGTGCGTGCCGGTCTGGTGGGGTTGTTCTTGCAAGTCTTACTATGGTACTTCGAAAAGAGGGTTTGATGTGAATAGCTGGAGGATATACCCATCGACAAGGGGTGTCTCTCGAGGCGGCGGCGGCGATAACGCATGCCGGATATTTGCCGTCTTGGCTCGAGAGGTTGTCCCACTACCCTCAACAATATGCCGTCGATCGGGACTAGTCGGAGCTCGCTTATCCAAGATCAGCCACAGGCGCATACGCACGTGAAAGCGGTTCGTGGGACGGGGAAGTGGCGCAATCTGCTTCCTTTGCTCCCCACCCGCTGCGGCCCTCAACACTCGTGCGCCCGAATGGCTCTCTCTCTCTCTCTATCGGCCGGGCGAAACGCACGACGGCGAAAGTCTGCGGCTGGGTAGACAGCAGTCGAGCCGAACTGCGAACCACTCCACTTTCACATGCCATTGCCATGCTACAACGTTCCTACGCTCCATGTACGCAGCCTGCGTATCGCTGCAGGAAATCCTCCTCAACATATACCGTTGCCCCCTGAGGCTTGATAAGGTGCAACGAGGGCCAATTGCGTTGGCGGCGCGAGAGAGAGGAGGCGCAGGGCCACCGGTTCCACGGCATGGAGGGAGGTCGCCATTCTTCGCGTCAACGGTTTTTTTCCCTGGGAAATTGACAATCCCTACCATCGGCCGCTGATCCCAACGACGGGCGCTCGTCCAGGCCAATCGAAGGGACTCGCTCCGCCGACAGGCAGGGGGGAGGCCTGGCGTTCTTATCGTGACGTCGGAATGCCTGACTGGCCAATGCCTCCTTCTGCTTCACATGCCAGCGTCGACCGTCGACATGGCCCCAACGTTAACGCTGCGACACTGTTAATAAGTGCGCGCGCTGCAGTGAGATGCGGGGCTTGCATGGCAGGCAGCGTGTTGAGGCGTGATGAAGAAAGCATGCTGTCATGCTCCATCGCGTATTCTCCTGCGACAGAGCAGATCCCGACGGACGTCGCCGCAATGGAGCGTTTCGTCACCAGTGTGACGTCTGGCCGGCGAGCACAAAGCCTGTTCGCGGGAGCAAAGTTCCATACATAGTTCGCTATCGATAGGACCCTTTCACATGCCATTCACCCGCTCCCCTCCCCGTGAAACCAAACGCCGTTTTCAGATTCGGGCAAGCGCAAAGGTTCAACGGAATAGAGTATAATAAGACCCGTGGCAGCGTAAGCCCCGAAACGTCCCTTTTCTCTACGTTACCCAGACCCATCCATTCCCATCGTTTCTTCCTGGGATACTACCACCACCACCGCCACCTGCTTGCCGGCTGCATTCCAACAAACCACCCACAACAACACACTGCTATACCATACCGTCGCTGCTACATGTCACCTCACGCTGACTTGGACACGGAGCACCACGACATGAGTACCCAAGAGGCCCCCTTGACCAACGGCGAGACGCCCAGCTCCAGAGTGCTTTCGGTATGTCTGTCCTGCAGCAACCAACCAACCATGATGCCATATCAACACATTCGCTAACCCGCCCCACCAGCATCTCCACAGCTACCCTGTAGTCCACGACTCTGTCGAGGGCTTCAAGCAAGATCCTCGTGGCTCCAGGGTGCTTGCCATTGCCACAAACACATACAACAACGTCTTTGCCCCATTCACACCCTACTTCGCCACACCGTACTCATATCTGCATCCCTATCTCGCCCGTGCCGACCAACTCGGTGACAGCACACTCTCCAAAATTGAGACACACCTCCCCATTGTCAAAGAAGACACCTCCAAAGTCAAAGAAGTGGCCCTTTCACCCTACACCTATGTCGCGAGCACATGGCAAGACGAGTACAAGAAGACGCACCGCCACGACGGTCCCATCAAGACGGGCATCGTACTCGTTAGCACAGAGTTGAAGATTGTGCAGGATGTGTGCCAGATGTTCTTGGACTACTGGTATACGGGCAAGGAGGTGGCGAGCAAGAAGGTCGAGGAAGCGAGGCAGCAGTAGTACACCTCGCATCCCGGATCATGGCGCTGTACCATCCTTGGCAATGCTCGTACTCGGCGTTCTCATCGTCGCAGGACGGCTGTGATGGCACCTCGTGTTGGCGTACATATTTTACCCGATATAGTGGAGGAGGAGGAGGAGGAGGAGGAGACGGAGGAGACGGCGGCCAGGGAAACCCCACCGTCTCCGCCATCAAGTAGCAGCAGTGAAGATTCATCCAACGAAAGATATGACCGTCAGCGTTCACACCCGGCTTACAATCCTCGTCGAAACTATGTGGGTGGAATTTTGAATGCACTTTTTGACATGGCTGGCCCAAGGATCATGGATCCACTACTGCAGATTGTGTGGAGATCAGCAGAAGATGAAGTACGCGCTGAGCAAGCGATGATGGAGCGCTTCAGGAATCCATTCGGTTTCCGTCCGGATCCACGTACCCATTAACCCAAGATACCTTTTGCTCCTCTTCTCCTGTGTCGTGTTGCAGACAGTGTTTCAGGGTTGGATTTGAACAGCATAGGAACCGAAAATTCCGGCACCAGCTACAGTGCCCTCGCTCGGTACGGCTGGTTTCCTGGGTTCCATGTGATAGTATGCACCGCTCGCAGCACACCGTGCGTGCCTGTCCTGTCGCCATTGGACGGCACTGGACGAATGCGGGACGTTGCAGCGTAGTAGACCCCAAGTTTCCTAGCCAGCAGCATCAGGCCAATGTTGAACAACATACCGCCATCGAGTCAACGTCATACATACCACCGGGCATACAAGTACACTACGGGGTGCACTAATACTACACAGCCCCCTATCAAAGCCTCCTGCACCTCTTTGCACCGCTCCTTTACATGAGCTTGGCGTATATGGAGCCTTGGCGACGTTGAAGCCAAGCGACAAAGTGCGACAGTTATACGTCAAAACCTCCAGAGGACCCCAGTAGAGCTCTTCAGGTAGGCTGTGTACACAGACTTGCTTAATATCCCGTAATATACTAGCATGCCTGGCGGTATGCCGTTTACCAGATGGCGGTATGTTGTTGATTGTTTGCCTCAGCATCAGCATCGCCGACACAATCATGAGCCAGCGGATCGCATGTCTGGCCCGACCTAGAGGAACACCACATAAGAATCAGAATCATGAATTTCGTGAATTTTGACCCGATGTCGGATGTTCATGCTTTGATTATCAAGCCAAGGTACACGCCTGAACGGCAGGCCACTTTTCCGGGTCCTGTCCGTCCTGATCTCCGCCCACATGGCTTATGCTGTCTCCACGCGTATCAAATCATGCCCGTCTGCGCCCAGCCGTAACCGAAGAAATGCTTAGAAGTGTAACGGAGTGAAGAACCACCTGTTCTTGCCCGACTGGTATCGCTCCTCGAATGCCTTCTTGACCGTCTTCTTAGCCTCCTCCCGTTGCGAGACCTCCTTGAATGTGTCGGCGGACAGGACGCCCTTGAGGTTCTCGAGCTCGATGGTGTAGCGGGTCGGCATAATGTGGGTGTCTGCGTACATCAGTGTCCGTCCATCATCTCCTCCCTGCTTCCTCGCCTCCACGTACAGTTGACCTGCTTGACGAAAGGCTTGACCTTGCTCTTCTTGGCCTGCTTGTTCTTCGACATGCGGCGGGTAACCTTCTGCGGGTAGGTCTCGATACCGGCGACAAGCGCGTGGGGGAAGGGGTGTGATTTGGTGCCGTTGTCGAGGGGCGAGATGATCACGCACTTCTTTCCGGCATAGCGACCGCGGGTGATGATCTGGGTGAGACCGTAAGTATGTGCGAAGGATATATTTTGCTAGCGATTGCAACGTACGACAACGCGTCCGACCTTGAGGCTGTGGAGAAAGGCATTAGCATGTGTACAGTCGCATAGTGCAGCTTTCCCAAGGGTATTGCGATCGAGATCCCGTCAAATCCTGGGCGCACCGAGCACCTCCCAGTCCACCATCCAGTATCTTCCGAGACTACATCGGGGGGCACTCACAACTTCATTGTGGCTGTCGTCCGGGTTAGTGATGGGTTAACTGGTCGTGGAGTCCGAATCGTCAAGGAGCAAAATGCGCTCTTCGTGTGCTCGCTTAATCGTTTGGCCGGGTCTATCACGCTAGTGACGTTAGCGTGGAGTGTGGTTGGCCAGCCGCCGCCTCGCCGCCGAAATCTCGAGACCCACCAAAAAGTTCGCGATTGCTGCGAGTGTCGCCGCAGCAGACGTCCAACACACCAAATCAAGATGAAGATCAAAGCACTAAGCCGGTCCACGGCGTCAGTACAAGCACCAGGCTCGGATGTCGTCAAGGTCACGCGCAATCTCGACCCCAACCTGCACCCTTTCGAACGAGCACGCGAGTATACGAGAGCCCTCAATGCGACCAAGGTCGAGCGCATGTTCGCGCAACCCTTTCTCGGCGACTTTGAGCCTGGACACGTTGACGGCGTATACGCATTTGCCAAGGACCCTAATTCTCTCGAGCACTTTGCCAGTGGTAGTGGAGATGGTGTTGTCAAAGTATGGGACTTGACCAGCAGGAAAGAGAAGTGGCAGGCACAGGCGCATGAGAACCTAGTCAAAGGCATGTGCTGGACACGAGATAATCGACTCATAACCTGTGGTTCGGATCGTCAGATACAACTGTTCGAGCCCTACTCGCAATCCTCCAAGTCGCCACCGAAGGCGACATGGCACGGCAACGCTGCTTTCACGTCCATCTCACACCACCGATCACTACCCACATTTGCTGCAGCTTCAAGCGTCGTCTCTATATATGACACTGCCCGCACATCCGGAGCCCCCATTCAAAATCTCGTTTGGCCCTCAGCCATCGATACTATCAACTATGTCACGTTCAATCAAGTTGAGACGTCCATCTTGGCGTCATGCGCCACCGATCGTGCTGTCATCTTGTACGATGTTCGTACAAACTCGCCTCTGCACAGGACAGTCCTTAATTTTGCATCCAATTGCATTGCCTGGAACCCAATGGAAGCTTACAACTTTGCTGTCGCCAATGAAGACCACAACGCATACGTGAGTATTCTACATTGATCCGTGTATTACATTTCATTAACACTGAATAGATATTTGACATGCGAAACATGAAGCGCGCACTGCAAGTTCTCAAGGGTCACGTCGCTGCTGTGATGAGTGTAGAGTTCAGCCCTACCGGAGAAGAACTAGTGACTGGATCCTACGACCGATCAATACGTCTCTGGGAAAGACAAAAAGGACACTCACGCGATACATACCACACCAAACGCATGCAGCGAGTCTTCTCGGTTGCTTGGAGTCCTGACAACAACTACGTCCTGAGCGGTTCTGATGATGGAAACGTTCGTCTTTGGCGAGCTAAGGCTTCTGAGCGACAAGGAATTAAATCGTTTGCCCTTCGTCAAAAGTTGCAGTACGACGAAGCGCTCAAGGAGAGATATAAGCACATGCCTGAGATTAGGCGCATTGGCAGACACAGGCACATACCCAAGACAGTCAAGAAAGCCGGTGAAATCAAGAACGAAGAACTCAAGGCAATCAGAAGAAAGGAGGAGAATGAGAGAAGACACACCAAGAAGGGAGAAGTCAGACGAAAATCAGAACGCGAGAAGATGGTGCTGGCGCGGGAACAATGATGCATTTTTGGGAAAATGCACAATTTTGGGTTGCATAGCGAAGGCGTTTTCGTCCCATGTACATTTGACATGGACAACATATAAAGTGAAGTGCCAACGTTACACGTGACGTGTTGCGTCATTCATGGATTCCCAGTCGTCTATCCGAGCACATAGATGGCTGATCGCATCGACGTTGATAAAGCTCATATACACCAGAAACATCATTGGGACTATTTCCCCCCTTGTAATCGTCACCGGTTCACCGTATATAAAATAGCCATCCAATGTCTTCAACCGCTGCCGTCAAGCTTCAAGATGACAAATTCGGCTCCCTGGGTTTATCGAAAATAATCGAAAATCGAGAACAAATTGCCGCCTACGGTCGTTTACTGGGATCTTCTTCTGAGAGAAATCCCATTCTTGTACTCATCCATGGCTATCCACAGTCATCATACATGTACATACATGCCAGCCGCCCTAAAATACTCCAAACTAAGTGAACCACAGGTGGCGTCATTTAATCCCCCTCTTACCCTCCACATCTCCTCTTTTTGTCCCTGACCTACCTGGCTACGGCGTCAGTTCTCCAATCACGCAAAACGACAAAGTATCGGCCGGTATAGCAATACTCAACGCACTCAAGACCGAAGTCCACCGGATAAGTAGTGAATTACCCCCTCGCCCTATTTCAATCATACTTATCGGACACGACCGTGGTGCACGAGTTGCTCACCACCTTACCGTGCAAGGCATTGCCGGCATCAGCATCCTCGGCACATGTCTAATCGACATTGTAAAATACCGCCCCCCAACCATTCACCCTCTCATTACACTAACAGACCAACCCCAGATCCCCACCTCGACCCAATGGCAAAACGACTCCCCTGCCCCCACCGCCGCAAAAGAAATAACAGGCTACTTCCACTGGGCCCTCCTCGCCAACCCGCCCCTCGCCACGCGCCTCATCACCGCCCTAGGCCCTGAAACCTGGTGTCGCGAGATGATACACCGCTGGGCCGGTTCTTCGTCCGCCGGCCTTGCATCTCTACAAGCAGACGGCGCAGTGGATCTCTATGCTGCGTTTTTCGCCCAACACGGAACGCTGCAGGCAAGCTGTGAGGATTATAAACACGGGGCTACGACGGATGTAGAGAGGGAGGCGCAATGGCAGCGTGAAGGGCGCAGGATTCGAGCACCGCTGCTGCTGCTGTATAGTCAAGAGGGTATTGGGGCGAGGTATTTGTTTCCGGACGTGTGGCGCGAGTGGGTGGGGCAAGGAGTGGCCATAGAGAGTTTTGGACTGGGGGTTGGCGTGGGGCATTTTGGGGCCGAGGAGGCGCCTGAGGAGTGTGCGAGGCAGATCTTGGGCTGGTTGAGAGGGTTGACAATGAGTGAGAAGGAGGAATGAGGGAATTTCTCTGGTTGCTGTTGTTTGTTATGTGATTTCAAGGATATTGTGTGGTATTATGAGAAGTAGGTGTTTGGTCCTCTTAGCCATATACATACAGGTATTATATAATTCCGAGAGCCCCCAAGGTTAATATGATAACTGTGGAAGTGGAGTTGTGTCATTGGTTGATCAATGATAACACCAATCACTGAAGTAAAGAAAATGGCATGGCGACTTTGGATAATTATTCACTTTTTCAAGAGCTTAAATATGCTACTACCAGGATACAAACGCCATGCCATACCAAGGAACAAGACGCCCACTTATCACTACCACATTTCCAAATATCTTGTTTTCCAGTCCCCCTTCGTTTAGAATATCTTGTTATTATTCAGCATCCGCAAGTGCTTCCTCCACATCATTCATCTGCACATCTTCATCGGCACTCTGCACTGCAGCCTCCTCCACCCCCTCGATAATTTCATTGGCTTCCTCGACTGCGCTCTTCAATGGATCTACAACTTGCACCGGCGCCAAGACGTCAAAAGCGCCCGTACCAATGCCGCCCAGTCTACCCACAACGATACGCGCACTGGGGTTCTTCAAATCGTCCCAATCGCGCTCTAGCACCGCATCCTTGAGGAACCCGACCGTGGTCTCAAAGCTCATCTTCATCAACGGACTGACATTGCCCTTGAGTCCGATACGGTTAAATGGTGTGAACCCGCCTCCTTTTGTCATTGTGTCTGCGATCAAGTTGAGATGGCGCTGATCGACGCTGATACCATGGCCAGAGAAGACACCGTGCATCTCCCGCACAATAGTTGCGCGACAGGCCTCTACGCCGTATAGCTGCAGCATAGCAACAATGTCGTTGGTGAGAATGCGGTTCACGTCTATGATGTTGTAATATTCGCGCATGGCGAGGAGATTGCTGCCGTCGGTGTTAATGACGGGCTCGTCGCCTTCGGCAGCGAACTGCGCGGCTGTGATGCCAGGGATGACATGGATGGTTGCAAATGAGGCTGCCGATTCTACGTGATGTAGCATCAGTAGCTTGGGAGTTGTCGCGGCGAATTCAAAAGTGATTTCACAAAAGGCGCCCTTGCGGTCGTCAAAGTTAAAGTCAGAGATGTCCGGGTTCCTGGTGATAATGCGGTCTTTACGAATTTCCGATGTTTCATCTGTTGGTATGAGAATTTGCTCATCTTCATCATCCGAGTTTAGATCAGGTGTTTCCTCACGCGAGGGCTGGGGACTACCACCATAGGTTTCGTCGTCCTCGCTGGTTTCCTCGCGGTCGAGGTTGTCGTTGAAAGCTTGTTCCTCTGCTTCAGGCTCCTCGTAACCGACGCTGTCATCACGTCTGCCTCGTTCTTTAGCCGTAGTTATATCATCTTCGCTGTCTCCATCACTATCATCGCCGCCACGTCTTCTTTCTCGATCTGCGAACTCGTCGCCGTTATGGACATTTTGCAACTCAACATGCCCGGAAGCCTCGCCAATTATAGGGACACCAGCTGACTTGGCCGTAGACAGTGACTTGTTTTCACCCTTCTTTTTCAGATCTATGCGAATGATCTTCTGAAGACGTGGAGCAAATTTCTGCTCAATGGACTCGGCAACGTCGCGAACTTTGATGGCATACTCTTGTGTGTACTCTTTGGCAGGGTAAAAATCCAGGCGGATCTTGTAACTTCTGGCCTGACTGAATTGAGTACCTGGACCAGAAGTTTCGGTCACAGTAACCTTGTCAAGAACAGAAGAAAGTGGCAAACGAGAAATGCTCTTCGCAAATTTCTCATTATCCTCCTTGGAAAGTTCGGCATGTGGATACAGCTGCATAGCAGGTGTCGATATTTTTGCACTAGCGGTCATGACTATTTCTCGCAGACGTGGAATACCGAGTGTAACGTTCTTTGCGGAGTGACCCGCCAAATGGAAGGTGTTCAGCGTCATTTGCGTTGAAGGCTCACCAATAGACTGGCCAGCGACAACACCTACTGCTTCGCCGGGCTCAACGAGCGATCGAAGATATTTGATATCCAACATCTGTTCGAAGCTCTTTTTTAAAATCTCGCCTTCGGGGTCCTTC
>Ga0182211_1000025_pt1 | contig 40231 bp, 63 predicted proteins | sample G5R1MG_20_FD_129660 | JGI IMG/M metagenome (GOLD analysis project Ga0182211, IMG submission 129660) | Switchgrass phyllosphere microbial communities from Michigan, USA - G5R2_MAIN_03OCT2016_LD1 MG | ecosystem: Host-associated > Plants > Phyllosphere > Phylloplane/Leaf | place: USA: Michigan... | reverse complement strand
CGCCGCGTGGCCGTAGAACCCCACGCCGAAGTAGAACTTGGACCCGGCCTTCAGCCACACGTTCTGGAAGGCCGAGAAGTCCGCCGCGGCAAAGGAGGTGGCATTGAAGCCAAACGGGGTGCGACCCTCGAACGTCTCGGACAGCAGGCCGATTCCAGGGCGGACGAAGTGAACGCCGTAGGCCTCGACGGAGGCCGCGTCGCCCAGCAGGTGGAGGCCAACCATGCCGGCCAGCGCGGACGCATCCGTGCCAGTCGCGCCACAGGCATACATGCGGACGATGTCGGTCTTGACCGGACCCTCGTGCGTCACCCGGTAGCCGAACTCCCCCCGGATCCCGCCAAAGTTGAGGTCGTACATGGTGACATTGTTGACGCCGGCCATCAGCACGCCCCTGAGGGCATTGTTGACCTGCAAGCGAGCGAGCCGGGTCCGGCCCGCCAACGCCACCTTCACGGTGGTACCATTCAGGCCCCCAGCGTCGACGAAGCCGCCCTCCAGCATACAGTTATCGACGCCACGGACGGAGAACAGGTCGAAGGTGCCGGCCGCCGAGATATTGGCGCCGTTCATGATCAGCGCCTGCTCCGACCGCCCAAAGCTGATCTGCCCGCCGACGTGGTAGTTGCCTGGGGGGAGCACGACCGAGCGCCGGCCAGCCGCCATCGCCTTCTGGAAAGCGTCGGTGATGTCGAACCGGGCGCCGCTTTCGATCAACGTCTGCGCGCTGGTGGGCAGGAAGTCCCAGACTGACACCGCCTCGCGCAGCCGCCCGGCCACAGACCGGTCCAGCGCATTGACCAGGCCGTTGTTGTAGGCCTCGGCCTTACCCACGGAGTAGGCCGCGAGAACCGGCGGGCTGACCTTGTAGGCGTTGGCGCCATCATCCAGCGGCATGTCGCCCACGCCCTGCAGCGGGCCAGGATAGGGCGTCAGGTTCGAGATGCGGACGGGGCTCGTCGTGGCGCTCATGAGGGCCGGGCTCCGTGTCTGTTGTTCATTCGTAGTCGACCGGCGAGAGGTCTTCCCATCCGAGCGCGGAGCCATCGCCCCACAGCAGCGTCGCCGGGCCCACGCCCGTGTCGCTGCCAGGCTGGGGGACGCCGATCACGTTCCCATCGCCATCCAGGAAGTCGCCGCCCGGCGTCACCAGCGCGGCGCTGCGGGTCAGGCGGTGTCCCGATGTGGACATGACGTTGATGCTGCCGGAGGCGATGACGGATGCCTCATCGGCGTCGCCCAGCGTCACCCGCCAAGGGATCTGGCCGCGGCCATAGCGGGTCAGCCCGCCGATCAGATCGAAGTAGACCTGCCCGCTTTCGAACGGCAGGAAGGTGCCATCCCGACCCCGCCCCTCGCCGCCGAAGCTGAAGAATGCGGCCATGCCGGCCATGTTCAGGGGCGCCGGATCGCCATCGCGGTCATAGACCGTCAGGAAGAGGCGGACGTACTCGCCGGACGAGACGATGAAGTTGCGCTGGGGCGGTGCTTCCAGGGGGCCATAGGTGCGGCAGCCGGTGAGGAAGATGGTGCGACCGGCCATCAGAAGTACTGCCCGACAACCACTTCGCCCGTGGACGGTAGGGCGACGATCTTCGTGATCATCCGGTCGCCAAGCGCCCAGTCGTTCGGATCGACACGCACGCTTGCAATCGGAGCCATCAGCACCGCTGCCATCATGACGTAGGGTTCCTCGGCAGCGGTCGGAATGTCGTTCAGCAGCCAGCGAGTGCGACGGCGGGCCACGAGGTCGGCATGCACAGCGCGGACCTTCTCGGCCGCGATCTGCAGGCCGCGCGGACCCAGCAGCAGGGTCTGGCGCATTGACTGCATGATGGTGTCGGCAGGCTCGGCAGGCTTGCCGTAGACCGGCGCCAGCAGGTTGGCGGTGAGCTGCACCAGGGCAGGCGCCATGTAGGCCGGCGTCGCATCGGCGCCCCAGTCGGCCACGCCAGCAGCTACGACCATGCCGAACGCCTGGCGGGCCTTCTGCTCGGCGATTTCCTGCCCGCGCGTGCCACTCAGGGCCATCGCCCGAATGTCGTTCAGCGCCTGGGCATAGGCGTCAGGGTTGCCCTGCTTGCCGTAGGATGAGGCGGCCAGCGAGGCCACCATGATCTCCAACGGCTCGGCCACGTACTCGGGGATGAAGTCCACCGACCAGTTGCCGATGCCCAAGGCCAGGAGAATCTGGTTGGCGTCGCGGACCTTGTCGCCCACGAGGTTGGTGTCGGCCGTTTCGGGCGCCTCGTTCGCGTCAACCACGCCAATCCGGCGCAGGACACGGGTCGCCATCAGCAGCGGGCCGACAGTCCCAGAATTGGCGTATGGGGGGGCCGGGTTGACCCCCACCACACGAAGCGCCTGCCGTGCCACCTCGTAAAGCGACACAGCAGAGCCGGTATCAGCGCGCTCGCTGCCCGCCACCAGCGCCAGACCCAGCCGGCGCAGCACGCGCTGGCCAAGTTCCTCCACGGTGACGGGCATGGGCGTTACTTCTTGGCTCGGGGAACAGGCTTCGGCGTGTCTTCAGGGTCGGGGAGTGGCTGGGCCTTCACTCGCGTGGTGCCCTCCTCCGCCGGCACCTCACCGCCCGGCTCGCCCTCGGTGGTCACGACCACGTCCGGCGCCGGCTTGCCCGTCAGCGTGGAGCCGTCCGGGGTGCTGCCATCGGCAACGGTCCCGTCCGCTTCCAGCGCCTTCTTGGCGAGGGTGTTCTCGATGATGTCGCCGCCCATCCCACCGCGCGCGGCCATCTGGGCCTCGCCAGTGAGACGAACTTGCGCGCCACGGCTGGGGAAGCGCTCGCCTTCCAGCTTCACTTCAGGCTCTTTCGCCATGGAATCAGCTCCTTAGGCGTCTGCCACAGACGCGTTGAACAGGGTGAAGACGCCCTGATCGATGGGGGTGTCCGTGTCGTTGGTCGGGTCACGGCCGAAGCGCAGCTTGTCGATGCCGCGCATCTCCTCGACGCCCACGCCCTTCATCGCGCCGTAGTCGCGGACGTTCTGGATGGGGGTGGAGCGCTGCGCCCAGGCCACGCCCAGCGCCTGCGCGCCGCACATGTAGCCAGCCGCCACGTCGATGCCGCCGGCACCAGCGCCCGTGATGACGCCGAGCTCCGGCACCTCGCGGACAATCATCTGATCCCACAGCAGGTCGCCGCCGACGAAGATCGGGTTGTCCTTGCCGCGGTCCATGGCATTGGTCTGCGCGGCCAGGACCGGCTGATCGTTGCGGAAGTCACGGAACTGCAGCGAGTTCAGGAAGACGACGAACCACTCCTCCGCCGTGCCGGTGCCGCGGTTCTTCACCGTGATCGGACGCAGGCGCGGGTTGGCGGTCTTGGCGAGGCGCTTGGCCAGGGACAGCGTGGCGCCCGTCACCTTGTTGGACGCGGTGATGGTCGCCAGCGCCGTGGACATGACGCCGGAGCTGGTGTTGCTCTTGGAGCCGCCGACCAGGATGCGGTCGGAGTTGTTCACCAGCCAGGCGTTGCGCTGCGAGGCGGTGGCCGCGGCATAGGGCACCGACACGTTGCCGTTGGCCGTGATGTTGCCCAGCGCCTGGATGATATCGGCGCGCATCTTCTCCAGCGCCCAGGTGGACAGCGCCGGCTTCGCAGCCTGCAGCAGGTCCACGATGGACTTCTGTTCATCCCACTTCGACACCGCGACGGCGTGCCGGAAGTAGGTGATCTTCAGTTCCATCGAGCGGGCATTGAGGAGTTCCTCGTTGCCTTCCAGGATCTGGTTGCCCGTGACGCCAGCGCCGACGAGGCGACGGACGGCGGGGAACACGACGGTGTCGCCTTCCTTCGCCATTAGGTCCTCGCGGACCTGGATCATGTCCGAGGTGTCCTCGCCCATGTACATCGCGAAGGGGTTCGCGCGCACATACTCGGAGAAGAACTTCTTGGACCAGGACTTCGGGGTAAGGCCGGCGCGTGCCGGGGTAATATTCATGTCTGCCAAGACACGAAACTCCTAGCTGTGATTAAGGGATTGCTTTGCGATTACTTGCGAAGCGCCCGATCACGGCTCGGCGGCGGCCTAAGCCCCATTCACGCTGGGGCATCCACGAAGCGCCCGTTGACCCCGGCGACGGGTAAGGCACGTCAGGCACGTTCAGCGACCGCGCAGGATGTCCCCAAGCGGCTGGTCGCTCTCGTCCACCGTCACGCGGCCAGCCACAGACCGGGCGCGTGCCAGAGAGGGTTGCAGCCCTGCGGCCGGGCTGGTGCGCGGCAGCGGCAGGGCGGAAAGGGTGTCGGGTACGGCTGCGGCCTTCTCGGCCTGCTCCGCTTCCCACTTAGCCCGCAGACGGGCTTCGTAGGCGCCGGGATCGTCACCGATCTCCCGCGCCAGCTTCACTTGCTTGGCCTGCGTCACCAGCCATTGATAGGGATGACGCTGGCCGTAGAGCGTGTGCCACAGGGCCGGGTTCTCGGCAGCGGATGCCTTGAACAACTCCACCGCCTCGTCGACGACCTCGTCGCCCAGCTTGTCACGGGCCAGGAGTTCGGACGTGTCCAGCTTCGAATTGATGGCGCCGGCAATCTCGTCCGGTATCTGCGGCGGCTGTGCGGCTGGCGCTGCCTGTTGGCGAGGTGCGGCCTGTTGCTTCTCGAATTCCGCCAGGCGGCGCTCGAACTCCTGCCGCTTGGACCGCTCGGCTTCCAGCGCCGACAGCGGCACCATGCGACCACCTGTGGGGGCAGGCGCTTCGACCGGCTCAGCGGGGGCTGGATCCGGTTCGGCAGGCGCTTCCGGCTCGGGTTCCGGGTCAGCCACGGGCTCGAAGTCGCGCTGCGGCTGTTCGACCGCAGCCGGCGCGGGGGCGCCTTCGTCCTCGGGCTCATCACCCAAGAAGCGGCTCATGTTGTCGCTCATATTGTCTCCGAAGCGCCCGGTGTGGCCCGGCGGCGGCCATCGCCCGTTGAGGTCGGCGTCACCTATGGCGGCTTTGCGTTTGGCTCAGCCGCAATTTCTGGCGTATAATCAGCGCATTATTAGGAGCGCAGCATGGGCAACCGCCACACCATCATCAGCGAACTGATGACTGAGCGCGAAGCCGCTTTGGTCGCGAGCTACCTTGCCGAGGTCTGCCAGGAGACGACCACGCTATGTGATGGCCACGTAGTCGCTGGATACGCATCGGGGTGGCAGATCAACGCGGACAACAACCCCATCCCGCTAGACTGGCTATTCGCCAAGTTGCAGCATCAGTTGCCGAGAGACGTCCGCTTTTCGATCATCACCAGCGATGATCGAGGCGCCGCGCTCACTGTTAAGGTCGGCCCTTCCGGCATCAAGGATCTACGCCGTAGGGATGGGAATGCTAACAAAACAGCGCAGTCCTATACGGTTGAAGAACTGGTCACCAACGTTTGGCGTGACGGCTCCTAAGCTGCGCCGTCCGGCTGCTTCGGCGGCAGCCCCGGCCCGCCCACGGGCATCACCGGGCTCTCCGACACCATCTTCTCGACGGTCGCAATCTTCTGCACCGCGCCATGGGTCCGCTCGGCTGCCAGAGCCTCATCAGCGGCGGCCTTAGCGTTCTTGCCCCGGATATCGGCCTCGGCATGCGCCTGAGCCATCGGCGCCTGCTCCTGCGCCTGCTGCGCCTGAGCCTCCTGCATGCCCTTCATGGCCTCCAGGAGCTTGCTCTTGCTCTTGAGGCTGCTGTTGGCAATCAGGGCCTCCAGAACCGGCGGCGTCGCCAGGGCCGGCACCGAGCCGACCAGCTGCGTGATGGCCTGGAACTCCTCGGCCTGCTGAGCCGGGATGTCCGCGCCTTCCTCGATGGTGATATCCACCTCAAGGTCGGACACGTCGTTCTCGATCTCCAGCACCTGCTGCAGCCGCGGGTCGTCCGGCGTCAGGCCCATCTGCTGCATTGCCGCGGCGCGCTGATCCTCCGGCATCGCCACGAGGCGGTCCTGCACGGTCACGGGGCGGTTGAGGCCCACGAACTGCAGCGCGCCCATGTCGTCGGTCACGCGGACCCAGCGCTGGCCGGTCCAGAACTCGCGGACGGCCATCCAGCACATCTCGTACACACGGCGGGTCCACTCGCGCAGGTTGTCCGCCAAGGGCTCGTTCTGCGCTGCACCGCCGGCCTGCTGGGCGAGGATGGCCCGACCGGATAGCTGGCGAGGGTCATTGCCGGCCATGGATGCGTTGGGGCCGCTGGCCTGCATTTCAGCGATGGAATGCTGCAGGAGCTGGAAGTGAGCCATGGCGATGTCGCCGCCGCGGCTGACCTCAAACCTCAAGTCGCCGTTGATCTCGAGATAGCCGTCAGGGCGGGCTGCCTCGCGACGCGCCTTCTCGACGTCATCCACAGCGCCGGCCTGAGCCACGATCTGGTTGACCGCCAGCAAGTGAAGGCTCTTGCTCTCGCGCTTGTTGATGTTGTCCTGCTGGGAGATCAGGTCGCGCACCATGCCGAAGCGGTTGTTCTCGCGGTCGACGTAGGCGGACTGCAAGATCAGCGGACAGGCCGAGCGACCGCGGGCATCTTTGAACGGGCTCTGCTGTGGCTCGGCCAGGAATCCGGCCTTGGTGATGGTCGCGGTCCACCAGACGCCACGCTCGATCCAGTGCGGCTGAACCACACGGGCCCGGCGGCGCTGGTTGTCCTGCCAGGAAACGACGCCCGGCTTGTCTTCATACGTCCCGCCGTCGAAGGCGAAGGTGTCGCCCACCACGTCCTCGGCGTTGGGGTACATGTCCTCAAGCTGGTCCATGTCCATCCACAGGACCACGCCGAGGTAGCGGGCATCGGAAAAGTCGGCCGAGCGGCTGTGCGGGTCGAACCACAGCCGGTCCCACTCGATATGGGTGACGGTGATGTCCGCGCCGCCCTTGCCGTCGTCCTCCAGGCCGATCTCGGCGCCGCCGAAGCCCTCGACCATCATGTTCTTGTAGACGGCCGAGCGGGCCACCGGGATGTTCGTCTGGTCCGAGATGAACCGCAGCGCCTGGGTGGCTACGTCGGCGCGCTTGTCCTCGTTCGGGGTGCGCGGGTAGGCCTTGGGGTCGGTGCGGGACTTGCGCTCCAGACCGGACAGCAGCTCGACCTTGCGGCGCACGTAGTTGGTCGTGGTGACAGGCTGGCCGCGCTCGCGCAGAGCCTTCTTCTCGGCCGGGGTCCACTGCCCGTCGTCGTAGTTGTCGGTGTAGTCGCGATCCCGCTCGGCCAGCGCACGGGCACCGGACGACACCTGCTCGGCTTCCTCAAAGCGCCGCACCAGCCGCTTGTGCAACCGGTCCAGATCGCCTGGATAGGCGTTCGGATCGGGCTCTACGGCTTCCTCAGCCAGCACCACGTCAGGCGCGGCAGGGTCGGGCTCACCGGGGTAAGGCGCATTGACCGGACGCCCCATGGAGGCGGCATCGTCCGGCGGGCCTATCATCTCGCGGGCCAGGAAGTCGCTCAGTGCTGACGGCAATTTGCGCTCCCTTTTCCCATCGAATTAATGACTTAGGCCACACGCCAACCAGCGACAGGATCGTCCGAACTGGACTTGCGCCAGCTATCCACCGGCTTTGGCTTAGTCTGAGTGACGCTCATCGCCCGCCAGGCCATGGACAGGTAGCGCCACGCATCGGCGCTATGGCTCGTCCAGTCGTGCTTCGGGCGGTCGCGGAATGTCTTCGCCTTGGGGTCGTAGTCGGCCCGGTACTGCCGGAGCGCCTCCAACCCCTCGCGGCACTTCTCGGCGTCGAACCAGGCCTGCCCCATGGTCAGGCGGCCGGCGTTGATGCCGTCCATGATGTTGGCCGCCGGCAGGATGCGCGGGTGTCGGCCCGTCAGTTGCCGAAGCGTCTCCTGCAGCGTGCGGCCAGTCCCTAGCTCGCGGGCCTGGGCGTCGTGCGGCAGGTAGTCGATGCCGTAGGTGTAGCCCTTGTCCTTCAGGACGGCCGCGTAGTGCGGCAGGCCATATCCGCTGGCCTCGTAGTGATCGATCACCTGCGGGCCACCACGCGCCACCTGGAAGAACCAGATCGCCGTGCTGTCACTGATGCCCAGATCCCAGACCGTATGCACGGGCAGGATGGGATCGACCGGCACCGCCGTAATGCGGCCAGCGCGCTCGGCCTCCGCGATCTCCTTGCCGTAGTAGGCGCCGAGGATCGCAGCGTCGAAGCTGCATTCCATTTCCTGTTCGTACTGCTCGCCGGTCAGTTCGGCCCTGATGGCCTCCAGCTCGGACGGCGGCAGTAGCCCCGTCTCAGAGGCCCGGAGCATGACGCTGAACCACTGCGGGTCGTTCTGCGCCCTGTCCCACACCTCCCAGAAGGTGTTGCGGCCCTTGGGGGTGCCGATGAAGACGCCCCAGCCCTGTCGGTCGGACAGCGCCGGGCGGATCACCTCGCCCCAGGCTGCCGGCGGCATGTCGGCGTACTCGTCGAGGATCACCCCATCGAGGTACACGCCGCGCATTCGGTCGTAGTTGTCGGCGCCGTAGAGCCTGATCCGCCGGTCGCCTGGCAGGTCCACCCGAAGCTCAGCCTCGTTGAACTGCACGCCAGGGATCGGGGCCGTGAACCGCTTCAGGTAGGACCACGCCACGTCCTTAGCCTGTACGAAGTAGGGTGCGACGTAGGCGAAGCGTGGGCTCGGCTTAGGGCATCGCAGCGCATGGTCCACGAGGTCCGCGATGCAGGCCACTGTCTTGCCGGCACGCCGATGGGCTACGAGGCAGGCCCAGCGCTGTGTGCGGCGGTGGAAGGCGTTGAACTGCCCCCTGGCCCTGTAGCCTAGATCAATCTGCTTTCTGGTCGTCGTCACGGGGGACGCCGGTCAGGATTTCCAGAACCATGTTGCCAGTGCCCGAGGCGTCGGTGTGCTGCACCTTGTCCCCGAACTCCTTGGGAAGCCGCCGGGCCAGGAGCCACTTCCGGCTATCGACCCGCAGGCGAGAGCGCTGGATATGGTCGCTGTCGACTACCTCGCGGCCATCGACCATCTTGTAGTCGCGGGTGCCGTCGTCCGAGATATCGAGGATCTGGTCCGCCATCTCATCTAGCCCCAGGCGGTAGGCCGTCTCGTACTTGGCCGCGAAGCCGTCGTAGTCCTTGACGATCCAGCTTCGGATGGTCTGCCGGGTCGGCATACCCTCTCGGCGGGCGATGGACCGCAGCGTTTGCCCGTCCGCAAGCAGATGGCAGATCTCGTCCGCCACAGCCCGGCTATAGGTCGAATGTGCGCCTCCGGTAGGCGAGGCAGGCGGCTCCCACTCTGCCACGGGGCAGTCGGAGCGCGAGCCCCCACAGCCGTTCGCGCACAGGTTGCAGCCAGTCACACCACCCTCCAGAACGCAAAAACGCCCGCGAACCTTTCCAGGCTCCGGGCGCAGTTATCCGAGTGGCTGTGATGCTAATCTTGAGAAGATGGAATGTCAACCGGATTTTGGTTAAGGGGCGGGTTAGGGAGCGGCATCCAGTGGGTGATGCGCCAGTGTTCAGGAACAGGGCCTAGGCGACGCAGCTCGTCTCTATAAGACCACATTCCATTCCACCAACAATCCGTCAACCGGCGCTCACCGCACCCCTCCTCAACTATCCAGAGATCGACTGGCCCACCATCCTTCGGCGCTGTCTCTATCGGCCGCCACCCCATCACTTCACCCTCCAATCCAGCGCAGCACGCCCGCAGTAAGGCTCGATCCGAACCCGAACGCGAGGCCCCACAGTAGCCATTGCCACCAAGAAATGTTGCGGTCCAACATCACTTGACCCTCCAATGGTCAGCCAGCACGCTCAGGCACTCCCTCACCCTCCACGCCCGATCCAGCCCCGGCGCGTCGTTCTGGATCACCGCGGCGAACAGCGCGTCCCGGTGCCGCTGGCCACACTGGCGCAACACCTCGTCCATCCCGGCGCTGTAGGCCCGCCACGCGGCTGCGGCGGCCTCCTGCTCCTCGGGCGACAGGTGGTGCTCGCCGGACATGTCCTGGCCCGTGTGGGACCGGTAGCCGGCGGGCTTGGCCATGCCGGGCAGGGCTTCACGCCAATGGCGCTCCAGCTGCCAGGCGGCCTTGCGCTGGCGATCGGACCAGCCGCCGGCCTGGCCTTCCCCGTTGGACTGGTCGAGGCGCCGCGGCTCCCCGCTCGGCCGGGTCACAACCTCCGCCGTGTCAGACGCCTGGACGGTCGCCAGATAGCGGTCCCGGTCGGCGTCGGTGCACACGTAGGCGTAGGACTGGCGGGTGCTGCCGATGGGCAGCGTCAGACCGTGGCGGCTCATAGCTCGGCCTCCCCTGCCGGAGGAAGGATACGGTGACCGATGGCCGCAATGTCTTTATCCGCTTTGGCGGTGTCGTCTAAGGACCAGCCAAAAATGGAACCAGGGTCATGGTCCCACGAGACCTGCTCCGGGCACCATTGGGCGATGATCCATTCGTCCTCGACATCCAGCTTGACCCAGTACCAACCTGTTTCGCGGATCATCCCCGGTCCTCCTGCGTGTCATTCGTGGCGGCGTCGTTGATCGGGCACGATAATAGGGGCTTACCGTGCCTCTGGCTGTTCGCCGGCCTCGGGTTCAGCCACCTCCACTCCCGGCACATCGCGGCGGAATGCCGAATGCGATGGCGGGACCGGGAGAGGCCGCGGGTGAAGTGGTGCTTCATGGGGCCGGCTCATGCTGGGTGGTTCCAGCATGCCTAGCGTCATGATTGCGGACCCACTTCCGCCAAGCCGCCAGCGAACACCACTGTGTGCCACGGTTGTCGCGGTAGAAGATGCCGTCGCCATGGGTCGTCCAATACCCACTGCGCCGGGGTCCTGGGCCGATCCTAACCACAGTCCGATTGCTGCTACGCGAGCCCAACCGATAGACCATCCACAGGGCGCCCGGCTTGATGTTGGGGTCCATGCTCATGGCTGGGCTCCGGGGCGGGCGGCGAGCATGGCGTGCCACACCTCATCTAGGTCCTGCCAGTTGGCGTTACTCTCATGGGCGCTGATGGCGGCTGCCATCATCGCATCGTTGTAGTGCACCGGCACCACCACCCACCCCTGCGCCTCGATAGCGTCGAGGATCGCCCGCCCTTGGGCATCACTGCCCATCTCGTTGGCCGCGATGGCTGCCCGCGCCAAAGCCTGCACGAGTGCCCTGTCATGCGTCATGGGGGGTCTCCTGAGTGGCTGCCAGGGCTTGCAGGCGGAAAGCCTTGCCGTCGCTGTGGGACTGATACGAACCCTGCCGGATACACATGACGATGTGCCTGATATGGCGGCCCTTAGTGACGCCGGCCTGTAGAAAAGCGTTCACGATGGAGAGGCCGAACTCATGGACGCATGCGCGAACGTCTGGCGTCATGGCGTCTACCTGCTCCATGCGCGCCAGCCGTTTGGCCTGGGTCGGATCGTGCGGCATCACGCGCCCTCGCTCGACGGCGGCGGCGGGAGGGGGAGTGCGCGGATGGCGTCAATGGCTCGTTGAGCCTCTCTCCGCATGAGGTATCCCATGCCAACGTCCTTCATGCCGACGATGGTCTCCAACGCCCGCATCACCTCCGCCCCAGCCGCCCAATCGGATCGCGACGCTACAAAGCCATTCCTGGCCTCCCGCGCTGCGATCGCTCGGATGATGCAGTCTTGGATGATCGGCAACAGCCGAGCCATGTGGCTGTCGGACCGGAGATCGGCCGCGATCAGCGCCTCCTCAGCGTCCTGCAGGACTTCCAGGACATTCGCCCCAGCCTCCCACCCGCTGCTGGGGGGCAGGGCGGCGAGGTCGGTTCGCTCCAAGGCTGCGCTGATGATCGCGTCACAAGACGCGTCACCCAAACCAGCCTCGATGGCCGCCATTGCCACGAACTCATCCGAAACCGCGCGGCTATCTCCTGGCTCGTACTGAATGAGCCACTTCAAGGCTAGGCTAAGGGCGCGTCGTAACCTCTCACCCTCCCCCGTGGTGGCGGGGGTGCTCAGGGCGGCGCGGCGGTTCCAGGCGGCGATGGCTTCGGCCTTCAGCTTGCGTCCCGGCCCGGTCGCCCAGCACGACCCGCAGAGTACCGTCCACCCAGCAGGCGCCTGAAACACCTTGACCCACGTGTCATGGCACCAGGGGCACGGCGCCAGCGTCACACGCTCGCTGCTCTGTGCCCCGGTCACGCGCGGGGGCCCTGGGCTGCGAGGATGGCGCGGACTTCGAGGCCGATGTCACCCAGCCAGACAGTCCACCCATCTTGATCTAGCCGACAGACAAACAGACCCCGGTCCTCCAGACCCAGCACAGTGAGTGGGCCAGGAGCGCCGTTTGCGATGGTAATCTTCTGGCCGCCCCTTATTGGCTTCAGCTTGACAAGGAGATTGCGCTGAACCGGCGTCAGCTTCTTCGCGATCTGCTCAGCACTCATCGCACGCTCTCCTGCGGGGCGGACCCGCGCGTATCGGTGTGGTTTGGGGTGGCGCGACGCATGACCCGGCGGCGCTGCTTGGGCGGCGCGTTGATCTCGGCCAGGGCTACGTCGCGCAGGTGTTCGGGGTCGACGTCAGCCATCTCGGCCCAAAGGTTGCGAGCTTCGGCCCAGGCGCCGACCACGTCGGTCAGGAAGTGGACGGCCTCATAGCGTTCGGACACGGGGACGTATCCGCCCCCGGTCTGGGTACCGATGCACCCGATGGCAGACCGCATGTCCGCGAACGCCTGCGCTATGACGGCGACGGCCAGCACCTTGGGGTCTCCGGAGAGAACGGCGGCGCTCATGCCCGGAATCCCGCCAGCCCAAGGAACGCCACCAAGTCGTTTGACGGCTTCTCCGCGGTAGGGGTAGCGGCCACCACCCCAGACTGCCCCAGCGCCTCAACCAGGCCGCCCGTAGCGGCATCCCAGAGGTCGCGTCGGGTCCAAGATGTCGGCTGACCGGGCAACTCCATGGTGATCCCTGCCCCATCGGGTCGGAAGGTGGCGCCCATGGAGAGGCGGCGCTGGATGACCTGTTCGATGGTCATGACCGCCCCCGCACGAACGGAGCGACCGGGCCCAGCACGTCAGTATCGGGGATCTCGGCAGGCAGGCTCATGGCGATGACCCACCAGCAGCCGCCTTCCCAATGGGCCGGCTCGTTGCGCTCGGGAAAGACATTGTCCTCGTCGAGGCGGACCCAGTACCAGCCCTCGGGGCGCTCGGTGCTCACGCCCCCTGCTCCCCATGCAGGTTCTTCAGCGCGGTCTGCGCGGCGCCAGCGAACGGGCCACCACCCTGGGCGATCTTGGCGAAGGCGGCCTTGCTCTGGTCCGGCGTCAGGTAGGCGGTCTTGGGGCGCTCGTCGGCCGGGGCGTACCGGGCGCGCTCCTGAGCCAGCAGCTCACCGCGCAGGGCCTTCATGCGAGCCGAGAACGCTGCACGAACCTCGTCAGGCATCGGAACCACGTCGTCCTGATCGGCCTGGATCTGTCGGCCACGGGGCATCCGGCGCAGGGCAGCAGCCTTGCGGCGCCACTCGTCCGCAATGGGCTGCACCGCGGCCACCACGTCGGCCGCCGAGGGGAAGAACTGCCACTTGGCCATCGCCTGGCGCTGGCTCTCGGCCGTGAAGCACGCCTCGGGCAGACCGTCGCACACCATGGCGATGGCCGCGGCCTTGGCCTGGAAGTCCTCCTTGGTCTGCGGATTGCGGACCGCAGCGTTGACGACCTTCAGCCAAGCGGCGACCGTCTGGGGGGCAACGGCGCGGGACAGGAGACGGTCCAACTCGAACGCCACCCAATCCGCTTCCTCGGCTTCCTTGCCGGTCAGGGCGATGGGCGTCTTGCGTAAGCCGAACTCTTCGCCGGGCGCCGGCGGATAGGTGGGCTCCAGCGCATCGCTCAGCCGAGCGCGCAGCTCGGGGGAGATGGCGACCTGGGGGGTGACGGGGGCCAGAGTGCCAGCGCCGCCCATGGTGGTGATCTGGTTCAATGGTGGATCTCCTCGGCAAAGCCGTCGAAGTCGAAGCGGGAGCCGCGCGCGTCGTCGTCCTGGGTCATCCAGGCGAGCTTGCTGGGCTTGTCGGTGGTGGCCGGGCGGAGATCGCCGCGGCGAAACTGGATGGTGCGGATGAGCCAAGGCACCGGCTCGATGGGGCGTGCCTGCTCGGCTTCGAACAGGGCGGCGCTGACCAGAGCGCAGTCGTCCCCTGCCCGCTTCACGAGGTCGCCGAGAAGGGTACGGCTGGAACCGGCCGGCTTCCCCGTCAGGCGCTGCAGGCGGGGCAAGCCCTCTCGCCACAGGCTGGTACGAGCATCAGGAACGGGGGCGTCAGCCGGCGCCGGGCCGACAGGCTCGGCAGAGGCGTTAGCCTCTGTATCTTTCTTAGGTAGTTGTAGCTGTGAAGGTGACGCGGACGCGCGCGCACCCGCGTGTGGTGGCTTTTGCCACTCATTTGCTACACGTTTGCTAGGCGTTTGCTTAGCATTTGCTACAGCGGGGGTATTGATTTCATTGGAAACACGCGCTGCTTTTTCAGCACCCCCGCGTGAACCTGCCTCGCGCCTTTTGGCCGAAATTTGTGCGGCTTTTTCGCGCTCAACATCCATCCTTTTTTGGTGGAGACGGCCATTCTCGTGGACGAAGAAGGCGCGCACGGCGGTAGCAATGTGTCGCTCCCACGTCGTCTTGCTCGTGCGGCAGATGCCGGCCAGAACCTTGTCATCGTCCAGCAGCGGGCCGTTACGCCAGTAGTGCATGAGCAACAGCAGGTAGGCCCCGTGCTCCTGGGCGTTCAGGTGCATCGTGTCGGCGAGGTAGTCGCCGATGTAGAGCGGCATCCAGGCGTCGGTGCGGCTCATGTGGCCCCCACCTTCACCTTGCGGACGAGCACGTAGCGGTCCACCTTGGCGAACCCCATTGCGTTGGCCATGCCTTCCGAGACTTGGCGGCGGCCGTTCAGGGCTTCGCTAATCTGCGAAAGGGGGATGCCACTCTTGCGGGAGAAGGCGGACTGCGAACCGGCGCCGGCCACCTGGCGGCCCAGCTCGCGGAGTAGGCCGTTCTTGTCGAGCGCTTCGGTCACGGATGCACCTCGTCCAGATCCCAGCCACCACCCTTGCGCGGGAAGGCGTAGAAGAACGGCAGCGGCATCAGGTTCGCGGCCACCCGCATCTTCACCTTGGCGTCGTCCGAGACGATGGCCGGGCTACCCTTTACGTCATGGGCGGCCAGCGACATGTCGGGGCGCAGGATGATGAAGTCGGGCGTCAGCCGGCAGTCGTGCGCTAGTTTGAAGGTCATGGCTTCGAAGCCGTACCAGAGCACGTCACCCGCCAACTTGAGCCGGTCGAGGTGCGCGGCGTACTTGGCCTCGGTCTTGTTCATAGTGCCCGGTGCGAGGCGGCCGAGGGACTGCAGGCGCCGAACCGGCGACTTGCCCAGGCGGTCGATCTCGGAGCGCAGCGTGCGGGACTGGTCCACGAACGCGCTCATGCCACATCGCCCATGATCAGCCGGAGGCGGGTGTGGTGCTTCTGCTCGGTCTTCAGCCGCTCGGCATCGACCAGCTTGGCGATGTGCTTGTCCAGGCCATCCGCGAAGATGCGGAGGGTGATCAGGCCGAGACGGTATCCAGGCGGGAAGGTGCTGCGGTCGATACCGAAGCCGCAGCGTCCGGTGGTGAAGTCGTAGGAGGTGGGCAAGGGTGCTGCTCCCTCAGACCGCGGACCATGGCCACGATCTGCTGTTCGAGTTGTTCGTTGGCCGCCATCAGGGCGATCAGCTCAGGCGCGCGCGGGGCGGCCTGGCCGTAGAGCCACGTCGAGGCGGTGCGGGGATGGGCATCGACAGCGGAGGCGACGCGCTTGGCAGCGCCGCGACCGGTGAATGCAGTGCGGATCACCGAGGCCACGCGGGCGACGGAGGGCACCGGAAATGGCAGTTTGGTGTAAGCTTGCGTCGTAGCCGTCACGGCTCGGGTGCTCCAATATCGGGGGCATGAGCAGTGACGCTGCGGACTTCGGAACAGACGGCTTTGATGGGGGGACGTTGGCGCGTTCCCCCTTCGCCGTTAGAAGGCCAGTAATCGGACGACAGGCCACGCCGCGGCCCGCGCTTGCCCAGCGGCACCGGAACTCCGGGACGAAGAACAGCGAACCGCCGCTTCACCACGTCCGGGTGAACGCCAACCGCTTTCCCCGCCGCGACAATGCCGCGACCGGCGTCAAGGACGCTGAGCAACATCGCGTCCATGTCGGGCGACCAGATCACTGCGCTGGGCCAGGACTGACCCGGAACGCAATGAGCGACAGTCGAGATCCGGAGCTTCTTAAGTGTCTCAGGCGCAAGGCGGCCACGGGGGCGCGGAGGAAACATCAATCGTGCCCCTCGTAGTCGTCCTCGAACCTACGGAGGAACCGGTCGATGGGCGCCCAGATGGCCAATAGAATCGCTTTCGCAGCGTTGCGAAACCTGCCGATCATGCCCGGTTCACCCCGAAGGAGAAACCGACATGGATTGGTTCATTGCGCTCTGCGTGGCCACACTGGTCTGGAACGGCTTCACCGTCAGCCAACAGCTGAAGGAGATTGGCCGAGCCCTCGACAAGCAGGCGCGCCATGCGGAACAGCAGGAGATCGCGATCAATCTGTTCATCAGAGATTGGCGCGAGAGGAACGGACCCTGGCCCGAACCCCACCCCTTCGACGTGGACTGACATCACGCCGCCGCCCCTAGCTTGGAAGCAGGACGATGAAGATCACGCGCGGGAACGCCGTAACGCTCCTCGATCATGATCGCCTGCTCAGCAGGGACGTGACCCCGCCGACGCCAGTTACTCACGGCGCTCTTGGTGATCCCAAGGGCACGCGCGAGATCGGCGGCTTTTCCGGCTTTGGAGATGGCAAGGGCGAGTGCATCCATAGGCGACATAGTGCACCTGAGGTGCACCAACGCGCAAGTGGAATAGTGCACCGACGTGGTTTTCCGCTCAGTGCACTATCCAGCGCTATGGAGATACTCATACTCACAGAAAGCGATCATCGGCGCGCCGTTGGTGATCGTTTGAAGCGCGCCATCTACGCCGCAAAGCTGAACCAGGTTCAGGCTGCCGATATCATGGGGGTCACCAAGAACCACCTTGGCAACTGGATCAGGGGTACGGCGTATCCCATGCACTACCCCCTGTATCGGTTTTTCCGCTCTACCGGGGTGACTGCCGATTTCGTCCTTTTGGGCGATCCTTCGGGTCTTCCGAAGCGGATTGGGGATCTGATCCTATCAGACGCACTGGCACCAGTGGATCAGACGGCGGAGCCTCGCCAGGAAGCCTAGAACGTCTCCACGCACTCGATTGCATGTTCCTTGGACCCTCTTGCTGCAGCCCTGTGAGAGAACGTAAGGTGAACCTGACACGCCATTACGTGCCCGTCACCGTCTATTTTTGAGACTACGATAGGTAGAAGCCGCTCACTGCGTCAGGTTAAGGTCGGTTCACAGAAAGTGCACTCGGCATGCACTTTTCCATTGCGAGTGCACCCGCTGTGCACCATAATCCTCTCACGCCCAACGCAGGGCAGTGGAGGATTTCATGGGTCACTACCCCGACAACGTCTCCCCCCAGTACGCCCCCGACGCGCCGCTTAGCCGCGCCACTCGCGCTTACTTCGCTGAAGTCGCAGTCCAGAAGGCGCGTGACGATGCGCGCGATGCGCTGGAGGCCGGCGAGAACGCCATCAGCCTCGCGCTCGACATTGCCATCCGCGATGGCGACACCGAGGCCGAGGCCGCCTGTCTGAAGGCGATGCACTCCGCTGCGGCTCTGCTGTTTGGGGCCGCGTCGTGACCGCCACCCTCGCCTGCCTCCCCTACGAGATCGCCGTGGAAGTCATCGCGACCCTGCGTGACCAGGCCGCGTCCAACCGCGTCGCCGCCCAGGGCAAGAGCGCGAACCTGTCCGCCCACTACGAGGCTGAGGCCGCGCGCATCGAGACGACTGCGGACGCGATGTTCAACGCGATGACCTATCGGAGTGCTGCGGCATGACCCGCCTGGACACCCTCGACTTCGGCGCCCCGATCACGCCGACCGTCGAAGAATACCGCGCCGCCTACAAGCGCAACGGCGACCGGGTGCCGCACGATCTGGATGCCGCGCTCGGGATCATCAACGCGTCGATCCTGGGCTTCGTGACCTTCCTGGTCGTGTCGTGGGGGATCAGCTCGTGGGTGTGATTGCAAAGCATACGCCGGGGCCTTGGCAGATTCGGCGCTCTAGCGGGCGCCCCTATCAGATCGAAGCGCCCGCTGCGGTGGGCAACAAGAATGTCACCAATTGGGGCGGCATCAGCCGTCGCACCAGCCCCGAAGGTGAAGCCAACGCCCGCCTGATCGCGGCGGCGCCGGAGCTTCTGAGTATGCTTGAGGCGGCCCTGGGCGCGCTGGAGGGCGCTGCCAAAGAAGTCGATGCTTGCTCTTACATGGATGATGACTTCTACGAAGATAACATCTGCACGCGTATTCGTGCCGCCATCACCAAGGCTGTCGGCTGATGGGGATCATCACCCACCACCCCCTGGCCCTGGCGCAGATGCTCGTCTCCGAGATGCGCATCGCCGGCCAGCACGCGACCGACCCGGTGGAGCGTCGCATGTGGCAGCGCGAGCAGCACGAAGCCGCCCGCCGCCTCGAAATCCTGCGGGCGCAGCTGCGCTCGACCCAGAAGAACAACGTCTTCCCGCTGCCGGTGCGCGGCGGGGTGGAGGCTGAGTGATGAGCAAGTTCCAGAAGGGCGACCGGGTGCGGTGCGTCTCAAACGACAGCGAGCGTGGGCAAGCGCGATACATGCCGGGCGATTTTGGCACCATCCAGGATGATTTCAGCCCGCACGGCGTGATCTGGGATAACGGGCAGGAGTGCTGCGCGTTGGACGAAGAGATCGAACCCGCCACTCCCACCGAACACCCCGCGCTGACCTTGGCGAAGGCGGAGGTGGTGCGGCTGACCGTTGAGCCCCATCGCACCACATCGCAGGCAGGCATGCTCAGCGCTTTTGAGCGAATTCTTTATGCCTTCGGCCTCGAATACCGCGCCAAGCCCGTGGTGCCGCAGCCCGTCGAGTACGAGTTCCTGCCCGTGCAGGACGCCGGCTGATGACCCACTTCCTCCACAACGACGCCTGGCGCGCCAAGGTGGCCGAAGCCGGGCGACGCGGCATGCTGGCAGCCCGCCAGGAGTGCCCGATCAACCGTGTTGCGGCGTCGGATCAGGATGAGGCCATCCGCATGATCCGGGCCGGCGACACCAACGCCAAGATCATGGACTGGTTCGGCTGGACGCGGGAGAAGGTCGAGCGGCTGCGGGATAGGGCTCGTGAGATGGGGAGGGTCGGGTGATGGCCGACCACTCCCTCCCCATCCGGGACGCCCTGCGCCAGCGGTGCAGCCCCCTGGCCGGCAACGACACCCTGCCGGCGCTGGTCCAGATGGCCGCCGACGACGTGGCGCGGGCTGAGGATCTGATCGGCGCCTTCCGTACCGCAGGGAACCTGATCCTCGCGCTGGAGGAAGCGGCGGCATCTGCCTCCGACCACGCCAAGGCCATCCGCCAGGCGCTGCTGGACGCGATGATCGAGGCTGGCGCCGCCGGGGTGCAGACCGAGCACCACACCATCGGCTGGGCGCAGGGTGCGCCGGCCGTCGTCATCACCGGGGAAGTGCCGGCCCGCTTCATGCGGACGCCGCCCGCCATCCCCGACAAGGCCGAGATCAAGGCCGCCCTCAAAGAGGGGCTGCAGGTGCCGGGCGCAATGCTCGGGAACGCCGCGCCCTACCTGCAAATCCGTAGCCGGAAGGCATAAGCCATGAACGCCCTCGTTCCCGTCTCCACCCAGAGCCGCAGCCTCGCCCCCAGCAACTTCCAGGAAGCCATGCGCTTCGCGGACATGCTGTCCAGCAGCACGATGGTGCCCAAGGACTTCCAGGGGAAGCCGGCCAACATCCTCGTCGCCGTCCAGTGGGGCGCCGAGGTCGGCCTCGGCCCGCTGCAGGCCCTGCAGAACATCGCCGTTATCAACGGCCGTCCGTCCATCTGGGGTGACGCCGCCCTGGCGCTGGTGCAGGGCCACCCGGCCTATGAGAGCCACCAGGAGAGCGTGCGTGGCGAAGGCGATGCCATGGCCGGCGTGTGCCGTGTGAAGCGCCGCGGCTCGGAGTGGCACGAGGCGGTGTTCACCGTCGAGGACGCCAAGAAGGCGGGCCTGTGGGGCAAGTCTGGTCCCTGGCAGCAGTACCCGAAGCGCATGCTGCAGCTCCGGGCCCGCGGCTTCGCCATCCGCGACAAGTTCGCTGATGCCCTCCGCGGTGTGATTACCGCCGAGGAAGCGATGGACATGCCGGCCGAGAACGCGCCGCGCGCTGCAGTGGTGGACCTGACGCCGGCCATGGAGGCCCCGGCCCAGCTCTGGCCGATGCTCGATCCCAACATGAACCCCCGCAACGCCAAGGACGCGCGGCAGTGGGTCCAGTGGTGCGAGGCCGCCATCAAGAAGCTGGAGAACGCCGAAGCGGTCGTGGCATGGCGCAACGAGATGCAGCCCCACTTCGAGGCGCTGGACGCCATCGACGCCGCCGCTGTGGAGAAGGTCCAGGGCATCGCTTCGGACAAGCTGGACGCGCTGGCCGATGAGCAGGGGGACGCGGAATGAGCGACATCAAGCTCCGCTGCATCTGCGGAAGGGAGATGTTTCTCTCTCGTGCGCTGGCCAAGTCCATCTTCGGGGCGATCCCAAAGAAGCATGATGGCCTGCTGTCAGACGCCTGCGACGCGTGCCAGCCTTCGAACCCGTTCTACGAGACGGTGTGGGCTAAGCCGGCGGATGAAGGAGAGGCCGCATGACCGCCCCCACTCACCCCTCCGCCGAGCCCCTGTCGTGGATGCCTCCTGAAATCCGGGAGGCCTACCGCGCCTGGGCGACACAGCACGGGCTCAATGTGATGCACCAGGAGGCGTTCGCAGCGGGCTGGGAGGCGGCGCGTGAAGCCGAGCGTGAGGGGTTCTGGAAGTGAAGTATTTCCTCGATACCGAATTCAACGGATTCTACGGAGAACTCATCAGCCTGGCGCTTGTCGCTGAGGATGGTCGTGAGCTGTACGTTGCAACTGATTGCCCGCATCCAGAGCCATGGGTCGGCCAGAACGTCATCCCGATTATTACGGCTCGGGGCGCGGTTCCTGTCTATTCCGACACCGGTGCGTGGGGGCGGATGATCGCTGACTTCATGAGTGGTGATCAGCGCCCATGGGTCATCTCAGATTGGCCTGATGACTTACGCCACCTCTGCTCTTTGGTCATTACCGGACCGGGCGAGATGGTGAGTTTGCCGAGCATGGACATGAGCATGCTTAGGATAGACGCTTATCCCACCACCCTTAAGGATGCCGTACAGCACAACGCTTTGTGGGATGCCAGGGCACTGAGGCAGCGCGTCTTGGGAGGCACCCCATGATCCGCCTCCTCCCCTTCTGCATCCCCATCACCCGCCGCGGCTCCCGCCCGATCCGCCGGGTGGCTCGTCCTGCGGGCGTGGCGACTGTCGCCAAGATCGCGTCCGTGCCGGTCACTGCAGGCCTCGTGTGCTTCATGCTGCCGGTGTGGGGTGGCGGTGTGCCGGTGGTTCCGGCTCCTGTCGCCGCGGCCCGTCCCCTTCCGTCGAGCTCCATCGCAATCTTCGCCGGGGCCTTGGTGCTGCTGGCTGGTGTTAGGAGGCGCGTATGACTGATGCCGTTCGCATACCCTGCGCCATGAGCGGAGAGCGGGAAGTTCTGACAGTTTACCCGGTCGGGAAAGGAGGCGTCAGCTTCTGCTATGGAGATGATGCCTCGGTCATTGTGGATGGCGATGCGCTGTTGAAGGTGCGCGCCATCATTGACCAGCAGATCGCCCCACCCCCGCCCGCCAATATCGGAGCCGATAGCCCGAGCGTGCGGGAGAAGGCGCTGAGGGAAGCGCTTCGGGCGTTCCAGTCCTACGGCTGCCCTGTCTGTGGAGGGGATTGCTCTGCCGCAAATCCTCCCGTCTCCCTTTGCCCGATGCAGGAGGCTGAAGCCGCACTCGCCACCGCAACGCAGGGAGGCTCGGATGCCTGACATGGTGAACAGCCCGCCGCACTACACGGCCGGCAGCATCGAGTGCATCGACGCCATCCGCGCGGCGCTCGGGCGGGAGGGGTTCGTGGCCTACTGCAAGGGCCAGGTCATCAAATACAACTGGCGCGCCGGGCTGAAGGGCTCGGCCGTCGAGGATGCACAGAAGGCGGCTTGGTATCAGGCCAGGATGATCGCGGAGATGGAGGGGATGGATGGGTGAGGCCGCACTAACCCGCCAGCAGGTGGCCGACCGTCTCGGCGTCTCCCTGCGTCATGTCCAGAAGCTGGAGGCCCTACACCGCATCCCGGTCCTCCGCGCTGGCCGCGCCATTCGATACGACGACATCGCCTATCAGTCGCTGATGGAAGCTCTTAGATGCCCCTCAAGCTCACCCGCCGCACCGGCTCGTCGGTCTGGTGGATTACCGGCACAGTTGATGGGCAACGCATCCGCCAAAGCACTGGCCGCACTGAGCGCCGCCAAGCAGAACAGGTTCTTGCCGCAGAGGGGCAAAAGCGCCATCGCGCATCCGTCTTCGGTCAGGAAGCGGTCGTAGAGTGGGGTGACGCCATAGCCTCCTATCTGGAGGCCAACCCACAAAAGCCCGGGACGGTCGCGCTGCTGGAGCGGCTAACCCGGGTGATGAACGGCAAGCTGCTGCGGGAGATCAACCAGGTGGCCCTGGATCAGGCGGTGCGGGTGCTGTGCCGGCCGGATGCGGCGCCAGCCACCAAGCAGCGCAACGTCATCGTCCCGCTGCAGGCCGTGCTGCGTCATGCGGCCCGCCGCGGCTGGTGCGCCGTTCCGACCTTCGAGAAGCCAAAAGGGGCGACCGGGGTAAAGCGGACCCGGTGGCTGACGCCGGCCGAGTTCGGTGCCCTGCATACGAAGGCCACCCCGCATCTAAAGCCCCTGCTGGCCTTCCTCGTTGGCACGGGCGTCCGCTTGTCCGAGGCCCTAGAGCTCGAATGGCCCGATGTGGACCTGGAGCACGGCAGGGCCAAGGTCTGGCAGAAGCAGGGGAACGAGCGCGTCCTCTCTCTAGTGCCGGCTGTGTCGGCGGCCCTCACAGCGCTACCGGGGCGGGAGGGCCGGGTGTTCCTGCAGGCCAACGGCGCCCCCTTCAGAGACACCGGGCGGACCAGCGGCGGGCAAATCAAGACCGCCTTCAATGCAGCCTGCCGGCGTGCTGGGCTGGAGGAAGTCAGCCCGCACACCCTGCGGCACACCTGGGCGTCGTGGCGGTATGCCGACCTGCGTGACCCGATGGCGCTCAGGGATGAGGGCGGGTGGAGCACCATCGCGCAGGTCGAGCGCTACGCTAAGCTGGTGCCTGCCTCGATGCTGCCAGCCATTCGCGCGGCGTGGGGTCTGTCCCGCGCAGGACATAGCTTGCGTCGGAAGGCCGGCGGTGGCACATAGCTGCCACACTGCCCTGCCCCACACCGGCTAAGGCGATGTAAAGGCTGGCGAAAACCTGTCTGCTGGTCTCCCTTGGTAAGGGAGAGGTCCAGGGTTCGATTCCCTGCAGCAGCATAGTCTTTTCAGCGGGTTAGCCCGCTGCCCTGCCCGGGCAATGCGAACAGAAGCGGATCAGGACGCCCCAGAATCACCCCTGGTTGGCACAATCCTGACACAGCCCCGGAAGCGGTTGTTCTCGCCCCGTTCCCTGCCTACCCTCAACCCATGCCAGAAAATGTCGCCAAGGCCACCACCTGGGCCACCTACGCCGACCACGCGCGCGAAGGCATCTGGCATGATGTCCGCTGCCTGCACTGCCGGCGCCAGACCCTCGTGGCCTGCAAGACGATGGTGGGGCGGGGCTTTGGCGGGCTGGACGTCATCGAGACCAAGCACAGGCTGAAGTGCGACGCCTGCGGGAAGCGCGGGGCCAGCATTTCGCTCCACGGGTACTGGATTGGGCCGGCCGAGTTGCAGCCGCCGGATTGGGCGGATACGGTCGAGGCGAGGATGCCGAAGGAGGTCTAGGCTGGCGCCGGTTGAGCACGCCGCTATGGTCGCGCGATGTCCGACCAGCCCTACCGCCCCGCCTCGCCCGTGCCCTACTCCCAGGCCGATCCGCAGCGCGTCGGCATGATTCGGCAGGAGCCGTTCGAGCATTTCTGCGCGGTGTGTGGCGCGTATGGGTCGTTCGGCTTCGGGGGCGACCTTACCAACCCAGGCATCTGGGCCTGCACGGCGCATAAGGGCGAGGTCGAGAAGCGCTGGAAGCGCGGGTAGGCCTGACAGCCACCCAACAGACGGGGGGTCAAGTCGGGCGACTGTCAGGCGCCCCACCAGAGGCATGTCCGAAAGCGTACGAAGGAATTACGCGGAGCGCAAAAGAAAACCGCCCGGGGATTGCTCCACCGGGCGGCTCTCGCAAGGCCCTCCAAGCCTGTCACGGGTGATCAATCCCGCCGCCTCCACCGGAGGTCTTCAATGCGCACCGCCGAGGCGGTGGCTAGGAGAAGGCAGGAGCGCACGGGTTGCTCCTGAGCGGTCTGGCATCGCGACGGCCGGGCTATCCCCAACCGTATCCAGATCCACCGCGCCCTAATTCTATTGGGCGCGAATCGGGGAAGCAAGCGGGATCAGGCCGGATACTGGTCCAGCGCATAGGCCCAGGAGGCGTCCCACTTCAGCCGGTACGGCTTGCCCGGACGCCAGAGCCGCTTGGCGTAGCAGTCCCACGCCGCGTCGGTCGTCTCAGGGATAGCCGGCGGGTCCGTCAGCAGCAGCAGGCGGGCGAAGGAGTAGGCCAGTAGGTCATGCCCCTCCAGCGCGCGCCACGCGGAAGCCGCATCGGGCGCCACGGAGCACGCATCGCAGACGGTCAGCGCCTTGGGCCGACTGGTGGCATGGCGCAGGACACCCGCTACCCCGCCGCCCTGCTCGAACTGCCAGAACCCGCGCGCCGGCCCTGCCCCGCCGCCGGACACGATCTGCGCCCGGTGCTGCATCGCACTTTCCTGATAGGCGATGGCCGTCAGGATACGCTTGGCTGCGATGGTGGAGCGGACCCCCGCCATCCTCTCCAGCCAGTCGGCGCCCGGCTCAATGATGGTGTTGCGGAACTCGGTTGGGGTCATGACCGCGCCGCCGCCAGCGAAGCATCGTTGAGGCTGTCCGTGGTGACAGGCCCAGTGGTGGCGATGGCCACAGGGGCACGAGCCGCCATCTGACTGGCCGCAATCTCCCTCACCGCGTCGCCGCTGCGCTTGCTGCCGGCGCTGGAGCCGAGCCAGTAGCTCGTGACCTGGCCAAAGCCGAGGATCAGCGCGCCATAGAGGGTGTTGAGCAGGCCGGCCGTGCGCTCGTCCCAGGTCCGCTCCACGAACAGCATCACCAGGGTGCAGGCGAAGAAGCCGGCCACGACAACCACCGAGATGATCGGCGCTGCCCAGGCTATGCTGCTGGCGGCCTGCGCAAGGCTCACAGTCTGATTGCGGGCGCTGGCGATGTCAGCAAGATAGGCGGTGCGCTCCTCTGCCTCGCTCTGCCGTTCGATCTCGGCCAGGCGGATCCGCAATTCGGCAGCCTTGGCAGGATCGCCTAGCGCGATGCCAGCCAGAGAAGCCGAGGTGGTGCCAGTCACGGCCTCCACCACGCCTGCCACGCGCGCGGATACCTCTCCCGCCTTCTCCCCCACCAGCCACCGGGCCAGGGAGGGGACGAGCGAAAGGGCCACCGGGATCAGGGCTCCCATGGGGTCACTCCAGATTGTCAGGATGCTAGGGGTCCGCCCCGGCGTCGGTTAGCCCTTGGACGGGGCCGGATTGCTGCGGTCGATGATGGCTTGCAGCGGTTCAATCGGGTCCAGTACGAGGAAGGCATCCGCCTTGACGATGTTCTGGCGGATCAGCGCCTGCCGCTCACCCAGCCGGCCCGCGCGCTCGTGGCGCAACTCGGCATGCAGACGCACCAGTTCTTCGTACCAGCGCCTGCCGCTGACGGTTTCGGCCTCAAGCCGTTCCTCTAGGTACTCAACATCCGCCGTTAAGGTGGCCACGGTGGCTTCGGCGGCCTTGTTGGAGCGTGTCACGCTGGCGGCGTAGATAACCCCCGCAGGGGCTAAAACAGCGGCGAGAGCCGATCCCACGGCGGCGATGATCTTCTCCCAACCCTCGCCCATCTCAATAGCGCCTCCACAAACGCCACAGGACAGCGCCCGCGACGAGCGGGGCCGCCAAAGCAGGAACCACAAACGGCATCTGCAATTGGTTGATCATCGCATTGAGCACGTACGAAATGATGAAATGTGCCCAGAAGGCGAGCGAGCAGGCGGCAGCGGTCAATCTCGCCACGTAGCCACGCGATGTGCCGCCAAATCGCAGCGCCATGACGTGGCCGACCGCTAGCAATAAGCCGGCGACCGTCCATGCTTCAGGCGAGAGGTATATGGTGGTAGCCAGTGTGGCCCGGTTCTGTAGCTCACTGAACGACGACAGCGCCCAGATGAACTGCAGACCACCCAGGATCGCGCAGACCAGTTCCCCCCACTCAGGATACCGGAATGGATGGATCAGGTAGTTGATGGTGCGCTTGGGCATGGGTCAGCTCCTCACGCCCGCTCGAACCGGTTCAGCGTCTCCACGGCGTAGCTCGCCGAATCCGTATAGGGCGGGTTCTTCGCCAACAGCTGGTCCGACAGGTCCCGCGCCTCAGTATCGCCCAGCACCTGCCAGATCAGCCGGAGCGCGCCGATCAGCAGCTGCGCGAAGTCGCCATCACTGTGCGACCAGCCCGAGCCGTTCGACACGCCCGCCGCTACCTGCGCCGAGGCCACGGCCGACCATGTGCCGTAGGGGACGAAGGAGGCGTTCGCGATCTTAATCAGGTAGGCCGGGCCGTCATTGCCGAGGAACTTGACCCGGCCCTTCTGATAGTTGGCCTTCCAGGTCAGGAATGCCCGAGCGTCCGTGTTGCCGCGACGTGCCGCAGCCGCCGCCGTGCCGGTCAGGTAGTCCTCCTGCCAGGGGCGGATCAGCCCGCCCTCATCGTCCAGGAACTGCGGGATGAAGCCGTAGGTCTCGCCCTGCTGCGAGCCCCAGATGGAGGTCTGGTCGCGCAGCCACTTCCAGTTCCGGTTGGACACCTTGGTGAAGTAGGTCCGCTCGAACGAGCCGGCGTCGGACGTCGCCAGCGCGTTGTCGATGGCCTTCATCACCCAGGCGGTGGCCCGCACCTGCCCGCCGCGGACCAGCAGGTTGCCGTCAGAACCGCGCTGAGGGTCGGCATTGAAGCGCCCATCCTCGGCCCAGACGTTCATCACCGACCAGCTCGCTTGGCCGAACAGGTTGTCGCGGAAAGCCTCGCGCCCCGTCAGGATGTAGGGAATGTAGAACAGGTCCGGCATGTGGGCGCTCTCTGGCGTCCAGCCCGTCACCTGATTGCTGGGGATCTGCTGCGACAGACCCGAGGCATAGCGGTCCCCTGGGGTGCCGGTGCCGCCGCGTCCATCGCTCCAGAGGTGCGGGTAGAACTCGGTGCTCAGCCATTGGCCGTTGCCCTTGTCCCACAGGTGCCAGGGGATCACGGCGCCGGCTTCAGCCTGCCCCACGATGTAGTCGAACACCCGCTGATCGCGCGAGCACAGGAAGGCCGACTGCGCGTCGGTGGTCTGGCCGATGTCTGCACGCCCGCCCGTGGCCGGCATGTACTGCGTGATGCCGCGGCTGTCCCCCGGCTTGTTCCAGGTCGGGGACGTCATCTGCGCCGCATAGGCCGCCAGCCGGCTCTCCGTGACCGGACCCTCGATGTAGCGGTGGATCTTGCCCGCCGTTTCGAGGGATGCCGTGGTTGGCAGCGTCGGATAGACCGGCGTGCCGATGGGGTAGAGCCGCCCCGTGTACTGGTGGATGGTGTCCATCGCCTTGGTGGCGACCAGATCAGCGCCCTTGTAGAGCTTGATCGACACCTTGATGGGCCCGCCGTCCAGGATCATGGCGGCGTCGTTCCGCAGGGCGAAGTCAGCCCAGCCGGTGGCATAGGTGTCCAGCACGATGCGCGCCGAGCTGACACCCGCGAAGCTCTTGGGCACCTCCGCCGTGTACCGCTGCGCCAGATTGCGCTGGGTCGAGCTCTTGCCGTCCGTGGTGTAGGTCCAGGACTGGCCCAGGTCATTCGTCAGCACTGCCGAGTAGCCGGTCGTCGGCGCGGGCGTCGGCGTGACCACCGGGGCCTCCACCGTCACAGCGAAGGGCACCGCTTGTGTGCCCACCTGCTTACCGTCTGCCGCCACCAGCTTGATGGCGAACGTGCTGGTGCCCGTGCTGATGGCCGAGGTGCCCTGCAAGACGGAGAAGGTCGTCCCGTTCCGCAGCGGGGAGACGGCCAGGCGACCGTCATCCGGCACCACGACAGGCGCCACACCGGACGGCAGCGCGGAGCTGAGGGTCACGACCGCCAGCTCGGAACCGCTCTGCACCGTGCCTTGGACGATGGTCCGGGTGCTCGCGCTGATGTTCATGACCGGTGTGACCACAGGAACGGCTGCAGCCTGCTCGGCGAGAAGGGTCTGGACGATCTGCCGGACCTGCTCTGCCGTGACCTTGGAGGCCGTGGCAGCCACAGCCGCCTCGGTCGCCGCCGTCACGATGCCGGCGGTCAGGACCGCAGCGTTGACACGGCTTGCGGGTCCGCCCGCCTCCTGGACGGGCAGGAAATGCGTGGGCTTGATCGCCTCTAGAGCGGGGCGCTTGATGAAGGCGACGGTCATGCGAAGGTTGCTCCGGCTACGTCGGTCCATGTGCCGCCTCCAGAAGCGGAGGCAGTGGCGAGGCGGTTGGTGCGGTCGGTTACCTGCACGACCCGGCCGGGGTCGGCTGTCGCGCGTGTGGGAGTGAGTTCGGCAAAGGTGACCGCGATGAACTGCTTGGCGGCGCCGAGCAGCGGAGCGCTCCAATAGTCGTTGGTGGGCGAGACGGCGTAGGAGATGCGATTCGGCTGCTCAAAACTGTTGCCGGACACCACCAGCGGCCCGGTCATAGAAGCGCACTCGATAACGTGCTTCACCGTCGCTGAACCCTGCGATACGAAGACGTTGTTGGCGACCACGACACTGCGGGTACCTGACACCTTGATGTCCGAGTAGGTTCCGGGGCTACTGGAACTGTTGGCCGAGAACCGAATCAGCGTCAGCTCAGAGGTGTTCTCGAAGGTGTACCCGACCAGGTTGACACCATGCGTCTTGCTGCCATCGATACTGCCGTCGATGAAACGCGCTGGGTTGGCGTTGGTCAGCTCGCCGTGAATGCCTTCGCCGTTATTGTAGAAGGCGAACTGGTTGACCGACAGGTCGGTGGCAGCCTCATAGCGCAGCCCCGCCAGCACACAGTCGCCCGCGTACACGTTGCGAAGCCTGTGGTCAGGGCCGCGGAAGAAGTTAAAGCCGTTCTGCCCTGCAGCCGAGACGGTGACGTTCTGCATCTTCGCCAGCGAACGACCCGAGCCGACATAGATGCCGTCGCCGACCATGCTGTCGATCAGCACGTCCTCAAGGTCGATGGCGTTGATGTAGGCGTTTGGCGCAACGACGAACTGGATTTCGGTATTGTTCGGGATCGCGGCCGTGGTCGCCGTGTCGATGGTGATCGTGTTGCCGCTGACGGCGGTGACGCGGGTGGTGGATGGGGCACCCGCGACGTTCAGGTACAGCCCGACTAGGGCTGCGGTTGCCGCAGTCGTAAGCAAGATGCTGGTAGAGCCGGATGCCGTCACCCCTGAGGTGCGGCGGTACAGCACAGCATCATCGACATAGATGCCGGCGCCGTTATCGCTGGCGAAGCCTCTGAGGCGAAACCCCGTCCACTTCGGGCTGCGCTGCGTGTGGTAGGGCACGATCATCGCACCCCGAGCGGTTACCCCGGATTTGCGGATCAGCGTCGTCAGATCACGCCCCCCGCAGCGAACCGAGTGGAAGGCGGCAGGGAGCGTAATGGGCGACAGGGTATAATCGCCGGGGGGAATGTAGCCTTCCCGCCGGTCTCGCACGCAGGCCGCCAGGGCAGCATCGAAAAACGGTTTGTTGTCGATTGCGCCATTACCGGCCACCGCGCCGAACCACAGGAAGTTGTACGGCATTCCCATCGTGAGCCGGCGCCAGCGGCCCGGGGAGCCGGCGGCAATAGCGGTCGGTTGGATGACAGTGCCGCCGTCATCGTCCAGGGTGCTGTTTGTGTCCCACGTGAAGAGGCCTTCGCCACCATCACCCCGAACGCGATACCCTTGCATGAAGCACAGGGAGAAGTTGCCCGCAGCCGGCGCCGCGACCGCCCGAGCTCGTAGCGTTGCCAGCGTGTCAGTACGGCCCTGCACACGCTCAATCATGGCCTGCACCGCTGCGGCATTGGCGATGCGGGTGTTGCCCTGGTCCGCGTTGATGGTGGGAACCACCGCATTCGCAGGCAGTGATGCCAGGTCGATGCGGCGGGCCGGGTGGTTGTCGGCGGTAGGTGCGATGACGGTCAGCGCCCCGGTCATCGTGCCGCCAGTCAGCGGAACCGCGATTTCCGCCACTTTCGCCGTCGCCGCGGTGTTCGCAGCGGTCGTCGCGATCGCGGAGACGGTGCCGATATCCGGCACCACACCGCCAGGCGTCAGCGCCTCGTCTTCAGCCGCCTGCCCAGTCACCGTCGAACCGTCCGGCGTGTAGCCATCGGCCGAGATGCCGGCGCGTTCGAGCGCGGCTTTCTGCTCCAGGCTGTCGACAAGGCGGGTAGCGCCAGCGCCACGCGCGAGCTTCTGGGCGTCACCGTCCAGACGCACTTGTGCGCCACGGCCCGGAATGGATGCCATGCTGGGTATCCTCGAATTGTAGGGTGGTGGCGCTAGCGGCCGTAGATGACGATGGTGACGGGGGTAGTCGGCCCGGTTTCGAACGGCCCGGAGGTCAGCAGCAGCGTGCCGCGCGACCGCTTCACGAGGACGGTGCAGCCGGTCAGGGTCTGAGCCGTGACGCCGCCGCCGACGTACTGGTCCGCGATCCAGGTGGGCTTGATCCTGATGTCCAGGATCTCGGTGAAGGCCGGGAACGTGAAGGTCGCGAGGCCAGAGGCGTTGCTGGTCGCGGTGTAGGTCTCGATGCGGGTTGGCGTGCCGGCCGGGCCTTGCGCTCCGGTGTCACCCTTGGCGCCGGTCGGGCCAGTTGCCCCGGGCGGACCCGCAGGCCCTGTGGCGCCCGTCGTGCCAGTGTCGCCTTTCGCGCCGGCTGGGCCAGTGGCTCCGGTAGAACCGGTATCCCCCTTAGGGCCCGTAGCCCCGGCAGGACCGGTCGATCCGGCGGCTCCAGCATCTCCTTTCGGGCCAGTCGCCCCCTTGGCTCCCGCCGGACCAGTAGGGCCAACCGGCCCCGGCACAGGAGCGCGCTGCTCCAGCGTGTCCACCCGCGCCGTCAGCGCCAGCCGCCCCTCGCGACCTGCCAGGATCCGCTGGTTCAGACCCTCAATGGCCGCAGGAATCGGGTCCATCTGACCCTTCGCCGCCTGGGCCGACAGCACGTCGACTGGCGTCATGTCATCTGGATTGTCGCTCATGCCTGCCTCTGCTGAACGCCGGCCGTGTTCCGGTAGAAGCCGCCGATGGGGACGCCCGCCGCAGCCGCCGCAGCGTCGTTGGCCGCAATGGGAAACAGCGGGGTGATGAGCGGATCGATGGTGATCCCGCCGTCCACCGGGTCGGCCGGGCTTGGGGTGCCGTAGTTGTCCAAGGGCGTCGCGGCCTCCCGCGCATCGAGGTTGCCGCCCTGGCTGTCACTGACGGCGCCCCGGGCTGCGGCCTGCGCCTCGCCGGTCAACACGACCTGCCCGCCATGTCCGCTTTTTGCGACCACGAGCTGCCTCCTTGTTGCTGATGCGGTGCTTCGCTAGGCTGGCGAGATGCCCGCCATGCTTCTTCAGTGCGCGATGACCTGCGCCTTCGGATTTCTCGGTTTCTGGTGGGCGTTCGACGAGCCCAACACAGCCGCCCGAACCCTGGCCGCGCTGATCGCGGGGTTCGGCGGGACGTGGCTGGTGATGAAGCTGTACGTGTGGGCGCGCTACGGCAGGGAAGCGGCGAAGTCCCTGACAATGGAGCCCTAGTCGTTCAGGCGCGCGACGCCCTGCTGGGTCAGCAGGTTGTTCCGCAGGCCGGTGATGGCGTCCCGCACGCCGGGGCGAACCGCCTGATTGCGGAGGTAGGTCTGCATCAGGGGGTTCGTGTAGACGGCGCGGACGCCGGCTGGCAGCAGATTGCCGGTTGCGGAGCCGACCACCGCGCCAATCGGACCGCCGATCAGAGCGCCGACACCCGCGCCCCCCGCAGAGAATCCATTGCCTGTGAGAAGCTGGTTCATCTGTGCACGACCCGCCGTGCCGCTGTCTGGCGGGGCGCGTAGGACGCCCTGGCCGATGCGGGCCAGCTCGTTCAGGTCGCCGCGACCGGAGACGTATTCGTTGCCAGTGCTCTTGTTGACCGCTCCGCGCAGAGCCAGGGGGCTGATGTTGCCTTCAGCCGCCCCTGCCCCAGCGCCACCCACCGCCCCTTCGGCCACCTTCAGATTGGCGTATTGGCGTCGAGCCAGATGGAACGCCTCGGCCTCAGGGCCGCTCATGCTGGCGTCCATGCCCTCACGAAGCGCAGTCCGAAGGTCGCCCAGTGCGTTCCGAAGGTCGCCGTTATCCGTCTTCATTGCCCGGCCAAGGGCGGTGTCCATCTCACGGTAGAACTGCCCCGGCACCTGCCCATTTTCGTCAATCTGCGCCAGCACCTGACTGATGCGGGCTTTGACCGGCGCCACGATCTCGGGGAGTGCATACCGGCTGACGTCATCCTCGATGCTGGCCAACCGGTTCACGAGCGCGTCGTCAACTCGAAGGCTATTTCGACCAGCGATTTCGCCGATCCTGCCGCCGATCTCCGTCCGTGCCGCGTTGATGACGTCCGGCCCAGCGTTGTCGGCATCAATGCCTGCTCGCCGCAGTACCGCACGATTGAAGGCTCCGGCCTGCTGCTGGGCAAAGGCTGCCTCGGCGCCTGCGGTGCCTGGCAGCTGCGCGAACGATCCCTCCATGTTTTGAAGGACGCGCGAGCCAGTCGCCTGCCCTGCCGACAGCGGGATACCCTCCCGCTCGGCGGCAGCCACCAGCGCCGCGCGCGCCGGGCTGAGGGTGTTCTGCACCGGGGAAATGAGCCGAGCCGCACCCGCAGCACCCAACGGCAGGGCCAGCGCCGTCGCCACGCCGGCCAGCGGGCTATCGGTCGCCTCGGACACTGCGCCGCCAGCCGCAGCGGCACCAACCTGAAGGCCAGGAAGGGCCGCGGCCTGTGCGCCAACCCGAGACGCCACGCCACCAGCCTGCGCCAGCCGGGCGACACCAGCCGCCGGAGCCAGGAAGGCAGCGGCATCCACTACGCCACGGCCCGCACCGCGAGCGGCTTCCTCCACCACACCCTGAGGCGCAGCGGGCGCCCCCGTGATGGACCGGATGCCGCGGCGGATGCTTTCGGACCCGCCGAACGCATCCTCGGGCACCGGCACGCCGACAGCGCGCAGGCCACGGCCGAGCACGTCAACCGGGCCGCCTAGCACGTCCGCCGCGCGGTCGTTGAAGCCCGCCGCAGCCTGCCCCGGGATCGCCACGGCCTGCTCTAGAGCACTGCGCTGAGAGGCAGCAGGAGCAGCCGGAGCCGCCCCCATGTTCTGCTGCGCGTAGGCCAGTACCTGATCCTGGGTTGCCCCGGCCGGCGCCGTGATGACGAACTTGCGCCCATCCGGGGAGGTGATCTCGAAGTCGGGCATTTACTGCACCGGGCGGATGGACCACCCGCCTCCCTGGGTCGAGGAAGCCGACGCACCTGACGCATCAGCGTTAGGCGCGGAACCTCCAGCAGGAACTCCCCCGCCAGCACGCCCCGCCTGCCGGCGCACACCCTCCATGGCAGTGATGCGAAGCTGACGCTTTTGAGCGACGGTCGCGGCGCTGTCGCCCGGCATCGGGAAATAAGTCCGAGCTTCTTCTCGCGCCTCGTCGTCACCGATCACGGCGCCAGATTCCAAGCGCAGCTTCGCACGCGCCCATTCGGCCGCAGCGTTTAGGTATCGCTGCCCAGGTTCAGTCGTCAGGTAGTTTCCACCGACAGGAACCCGGGTGGCCCACCAGTCCCAATTGCTGCCGTTGGGGTTATACCCTTCGCCCTCTTTATCGGTGGGGGCCACGATCTTGGCGAGAATGCCTTCAGCACTCTCCATGCGCCCAAGGAAACCAGCCGCTTTCCGTTCGGCTTCGGTTGCCTGCGTCTCGGGCGGCTTGTCGGCAGGTCCGCCGGGGATCGCCTCCAGCCCACCAGCCGCATTGCGGCGGTAGCCGGAAGGCACGCCGGCCATCTCGGCCTGACGGTTTGCCGCCCGCTCCGACCGCTCCGCGGCCTCCCGCGTCAGACGAAGCTGTTCCTCGGCCCGGCGGTTTGCGTCGCCACGCTGAGATTCCTGCGCCTGGAACTGCCGGTCGGCCCGCTGATTATCCAGCGCCCGCTCCTGCGCCATCGTGTTCTGCTGCGCGAACTGGCCAGCCATGGCGATGGCGCCCTGCGGATTGGATGCCGCCTGCGCCATGATCAGAGCGCGCTGCTGCGGGGTGAGGCCGCCGCCAGCGCCTTGGGTGGGCGCAGATGCGAGCACCGGCACGCCTGGAGCGGGTGCAGGAAGCCCGGCGAATACGCCGTTCACGCCAGGGTTGGCCCGATAGTTTGTATCTGGGCCCTGCCCCGTCAGCGCCGTGGCGCGGCCGGAACTGATCTCCGCCAGCCGCCGCTCCAGCGCTGGGCCTTCCAGCGTCCGCATCGCTTCGTCGCGCAGCGCCGCAGCATTGGCATTGCCCGCGCGCACCGTGCCGCCACCAATCGGCGCAGCGCCCACGGTCGGCAGCGGCGCACCCATGGACACAGGCATAGCCGGCGCCTGTCCCATCGGAGCCCCACCGCCGACGATGCCGCCCAGCGCGCCCATCAGCGCCTCGCTGGCCCGCTTCTTTTCCTCGATCTGAAGGCGCTGGAAGGTGGTCAAGTCGGATGCCGCCACGGACCTCAGCCGCTCCAGGCCTGGGAACTGCTCCGGCAGGTCGCGCCCGAAGCCAGCAGCCTGCAGCCGCGCCCGCTCCGTGCCCCATGCTGCCGCCGCCTGATCCTCCGGCATGTTCGACAACTGCCGCGCCAGCCCGATCCGCGCCTCAGTGTCGCGGGCATAGCCCTGCTGCTGCTGGTCCTGCTGCGCGTTCTGCATGAGAAGCTGATTGCGCTGGAACCCCTGCACGTCGCGGTCGAGCTTGGCCGCATCAAACAGGACGTTGGGGGCAGCCGAGGCAATTGCACCGAAGGTTGCCATGGGCACTCCTTATGATAGCGTCGGCCGCTCGTGGGGGTGGAGGCGTCGATGCGTTGGATTCTGGTGGCGGCCACGGTGCTCGTGGCCGGGTGTGCTCAGTCCGAACTGATCATTCTGCGCGACCCTGCAACGGGGCAGGTCACGCGGTGCGAGAAGAACTCAGGCCCGTCCTTCTTCCCCATTGCCCAGACCATGATCGACAACACCGCCGCACGGTCTTGCGCCGCCGGTTACGAAGCTGCGGGCTGGCAGAGGATGAATTGACGGTTCAGTAGATGCCCATGTTCTGATTGTAGGGCTGCTGCTGCTGGCCCATGAGCGCGTTGGTCCGCTGGCCGTACTGGTAGTTCTGGATGCCCTGGTTGACCGCGCTGCCCAGCCCGGACGCCGTGTTGCCGTAGATGCTGGCCTGCGCCGTGCCGGCCGAAGCCGCCGTTTGCGCCATGTTGCCCAGCACGTTCGCTTGGCTGTTGGCCGTCTGGATACCCGCCGCGCCCACGCCCGCCGCCGAGTTCTGCCCGATCTGGGTCAGGCCCATCAGCCGGTTGTAGTAGGTATCGAAGGACTGGTTCGCGAGGTTGGCGCCGAGCGTCTGCTCGGCCTTCATCGTCGCGCCAGACCGCAGCATGCCCCGGGCCGCAGCGCCGCTATCCACCGCGCGCAGGCCCTCGCTCAGCTGATACTGGTAGCCCGGGTTGGACTGGAAGTTGCCCATCGCCTGGGCGGCGTACTCCGGCCCGTTCAGCCCCAGCAGGTTCTGGGCGGCGGGCAGGCTTTGCAGCCCAGCGGCGGTGTAGGGCTGCAGGTCGGCACGCATCTGCTGCTGCGCCGCAGCCTGCTGCTCCAGCGCCTGCTGGTTCTGGGCGTTGGCGCTTTCCTGCGCGCCCTTGACCGCACTCGACTGCTTCGAGCTGGCATAGAGCGTCCCTGCTGCGCCGACCGCAGCCGCGGCTACACCCCAGGGCATGTCAGGCCTCCACCAGTTCGTGTTCTTCGTGGATCTCGGCCGCCTCGCCGTGCGCGGCATTGTGGATGCACATGATCACGGTCCCGGCTTCCAGAATTTCGAACGAGTGCTTCACCTTCGCCGGCACGCGAACCAGACCAGGCGCCCGGGTCACGCCCATGTCCTCGCCGTCCTGCCAGACCCGCACCGACCCCGAGGCGACGGCGCTGAGGTGGTCGTAGGTGTGGGCATGCTGGGGCACGATCATCCCCGCTTCCGGCATCACCCAGGGCTTCACGAACACGCCGCCAAAGAGCGCAGGCGACAGGCCTTCCGGCTGGCTGTCGTGGCGCGTCAGGGCGGTGGGGCATTCCGCGCAGTTGCCGTCGCAGGTCATGCGTTTGCGTCCCTCAGGGTGATGATGAGGTTCAGGCGCTCGGTGTCGCCGTCGTTGTGGATGCTGTGGGGCACGAGATTATCGAACTCCCACACTTCGCCGGCCTGGAACACGACCGTCTCATCCAGCGTCACATTGCGGCAGAGCGGGTTGGTCCGAAGCGGCACATAAAACTTGCGGTTGTAGAAACGGGCGGTCCAGGCTGCGCCGTCCACATGCGTGCCGATCTCGCCACCCGGCGGGATGCGCGACATGAGGCAGGTTCCCAGCTCGACGCCCTGGCACATGCCCATGAGCGCAAAGGCAACCGGCGCCACAGACGGCAGCGCGTGCCAAGCCGGGTAGAAGGCGCAATGCCCCTCGCCCAGGTAGGCCTCAGGCCTGGTGAGCGTCTCCCGCGGGAAGTAGCGAAGCCAGATGTCGGAGGTGCCCTGCATTGGGCCGCCGTCCTGCTCCGTCCGCTCCCGGTAGGCGTCCCAGAGGTGCGGGGCGGCCTCCAGCTCGGCCAGGATCGGCTCCACGGCCACGCTGCCGGATACCCGGTTGAAGTACCTCATGCGGCGACGATGAAGGTGTAGGGGCCCGGATCGCCCGCAGGCGCTGTGGGCAGGTTGAAGGTCGTGGAGCCGTCGCCAGCGCCGTAGATGATCCCTATGGCGGCGAACAGCGCCGGGTACTCGGTGCGCGACACAGCCCGGCCATCCGCCAGCAGCCAGCCTTCCGGCTCGCCTGGCACGTAGGACATGCGCGTCTCGCCCACGGCCGATGCGCTGAACCGTAGCCGGCTCCAGAAGTCGTACCATTTGATGCTGGGGAAGAGTTCGCCGTCCTGGGTCAGGTTCTGCCGCGACGACGGCATCTCGATCGGCATCAGTACTCTCCCGCCGTGATGTCCGCATAGGCCCCCAGCAGGGCAACCGGGCCATTCCCTGTGATCTCGAAGCGGATCATGCGCTGCCGGAAGCTGCCCAGCCGGTGCCACCGCAGACGGGTGTTGAAGGCGTTCACCCCACCCGTGGACTTCACCTGGGGCGGGCTCCAATCTCGGCCGCCATTGTCGGAATAGCTCATAGCCACGGCGATGGGGTCCTTCACCCCCACCTCCATCTCCAGCTCCAGCGACGCCATGAAGGCCCGGCGCGTCTCGGCCTCAATCGGCGGCAGGATCGCAGTCCGCGGCATGACGAGGCCGGCCTCGGTATAGATGCGGTGGTCCACCCGCCAGATACGGCCAGACAGCGCGTCACCGACGAGCTGAAAATCACCAAACCGGACGCTGCTTTGCCCGCGCCAAGCCTGATCGTTCGCGTGGGTCGCGCGCAGGTGCCAGAGCTTGGTCCAGAAGTCATAGACCCATGTCCGCCCGGCCTGCGGGAAGGTGATCGCGTACTGGACGTGCCCGGCGTGCGACAGCGCATAGCCGATCGTGCTATCCTTGCCGCTGTAGTCGTTCAGTTCCTGCTCGATCGCCGCCGTTGAGATGCGGGCCGGCTGGCTGCCATTCGATCGGTAGACAATCAGGTCATCCCCGACCCAGCAGAGCGAGTTGTCGGCTGCAGCCACCGTCCGGTTGGCCAGCGTGCCGATCTCGATCACCGCGCCGCTCTGGCGCTGGAACGGGGCATCGGCCGAGCCAGCACTGGCCCAGATCTCGATGGTCCGCTGCCCGAACAGCCAGAGGTCGCCGCCGAAGGCATGCACGCCCAGCAGATAGTCCGGCGCGCGCTCCTGGGTGGCGAAGCTCATGGCGCGCACGTCCGAAGCGTCGTTCAGCTCGGACCAGTGAAAGCGGCCGGTCCCGACTTCGGAGAAGATGAACCGCCCGTCCAGGTAGGTCACACTGGCCGCGGCGAATGGCTCCTCCGGAATGATCGGGTTGAACACCAGCGTCGCGGCGTTGAGGTAGTAGATGTTGGGCGGGGTGCAGACCACCACCTGAGTGTCAGAACAGGCGATGGAGGAGCGATAGGGATCGCCGCCGCCAGGCCAGACGCCCACCAGCAGGCTCGTTCCGTCGCCGCTGATGCGATACAGAGCGTTCCCGGAGATAGCGAACACCTCGGTCGCCTGCACGCCCATGGCGCAGACCGGGTTGTTGTCGTTCATAGAGGCGAACGGGAACAGCCCCGGGGTATTCCGCACCACGAACTTGGACCGCGCCGTCTCGGGCTGCGGCTCAAGATACAGGTTGATCAGCGTCTCCTTGGAGACGGACGGGTTCTCCAGCGGGTAGCTCTGGGTCGCGAAGGGCAGCGCGGTGACAGGCATGGTCAGGGCGTGGCGTAGAAGGGAATGAGCCGCACCGTGCCGTTGATAACGCGGCATTCGTACCCGACGAGCGAGCCGGCGGCATTGAAGATCTTGGCGTTGCCCACCCCAACGTGGCCGTCCGGGCCCTTCGCCACCTGGATGAGGTGGATGCTGGTGTCCGTGCCCTCGGCGCGCAGCTCTGCCCCGGAGCCGGCGGGGCGACCTTGAGCCACGACAAAGTTGGTCGCGCCAGCATCGGCACCCACTGACAACCCCGTGCCCCGGCTGTTGCCCATGACCACCGCAGCGCCACCCAAGGCCTTCATGCCCGTATCCTGCGCTGGGGAATCGTCGACCCGCGCTGCCACGATGTGCGGGGTGGTGACGGCGGGGATGATGGCCAGCTCGGCCCAGGTGTACCCGGTCCCACCGTTGGTAGCGGTGACGTTGAGCCCGCCGATCCCGTCCAGCACCACATTGGCCGTGGCGCCGAAGCCGTCACCGACCACGACCCAGGACGCCGGGGGCACGGTCCAGTCGTTGCCGCCGCGCACCTTGACCCAGCCATTCACCGCGCCGGAGCCGATCGACGCCTGGAAGTCAGCGTGGGCGCCCGCGAACCGCGTCGTCCGCACGCCATCCACTTCGGAGAACCGCGCGCCCGTGTTGCCGTGGTGCTGGATGTTCCCCAGGTCGCCGCCGCTCCGATCGCAAAGAAAGTCCAGGAAGTAGCCACCACCGTTGTTGCCGGTGATGACGCCGTTGCGGGCGCCGGGCTCGATCATCACCTGATAGCGGGACTGGGCGCCGATGCCGGTGCGCGAGCCGAGCGTGTTGTCGTTGATCTTCCAGTTGTTCGCCGTGCCGAGCACTCGGATCGTGTCGATCTTGCCCGCCCGGTTCGGCGGATCGAAGCGGACATTGACCATGCCGGTCACGTCCACCTCGTCGCCGCCGATCAGCATGCACTCGCCGCGGGGGCTGGAGATGCCGCCGCCGGAGAACTGCACGTACTGGCAATCGGCGTCGATCTGGACGCCAGGCACGTCGTTCCAGGACTGTTCGTTGACGATGGTGCCCGCCGCGTGGCCGTAGAACCCCACGCCGAAGTAGAACTTGGACCCGGCCTTCAGCCACACGTTCTGGAAGGCCGAGAAGTCCGCCGCGGCAAAGGAGGTGGCATTGAAGCCAAACGGGGTGCG
>Ga0182211_1000024_pt1 | contig 40255 bp, 63 predicted proteins | sample G5R1MG_20_FD_129660 | JGI IMG/M metagenome (GOLD analysis project Ga0182211, IMG submission 129660) | Switchgrass phyllosphere microbial communities from Michigan, USA - G5R2_MAIN_03OCT2016_LD1 MG | ecosystem: Host-associated > Plants > Phyllosphere > Phylloplane/Leaf | place: USA: Michigan... | reverse complement strand
TCGGCATCGTCGGTACGCCTGCGCTGTTCTTCTCGGGGTCCACCGTGGGCCGCACGGGTGGTGGCGTCGATCGCACGCTGGCGTTTGCCGGCACCGATTACGTCACGGCAGGCTTTACCGAAGTGCTGCTGACGGTGGGCACCGCGCCCACCACGGGCGTTACCGGCGGTACCATCGTGGTGTATCTGGAGTTTCTCGTGGAAGAGCCAAGCTAAATATGCTTCCACGTTTTTCTTAGGATGATATCGTTGATGTGACCGTAGTTTCGACCAAGCCTTTTAGCGATTTGGTTTCGGTTCTCGCCATTGGCGTGCGCCAGCCTTATCGCCCTCACTTCCTCGGGAGTGAGGTAAGGCTTGTTCGAATCTTTCACCTTATTTCCAAGTCTCAGAACATTATCCAAAACGTTTTCTACGGTTGTCATCCATTCTAGGTTGTCCGGACGGTTATTAAGCTTGTTCCCGTCAATGTGATTGACTGTCTCTTTGCAAAAAGGGTTTTCATGAAAAGCGGAGCAAACAAGCCTATGAAGCTTGCGCTCAACGCCTCTGCCCACGTTGGTGATATCGCGCCCTTTGGAAGAATCGCCAGTGCGGATAGTGACGCGAACATATCCGTGAACGTTGACATTCCCATTGACTATCCCACGAGGGCCGCGCAACCTACCCATTGTGCTAGCTTCGTATCTCGGGTATTCTGGCACCCGACGCCATTCTTCGTTTTCCATAAGAAGGGTTATGTCAGACTAACCCGCTTAACGCAAGGAGTTTAGTATGGCAAATCGCAAGTCCTTCAAGGCGACGTGGAATGGGGATGGCGATCCCCAGGCACAGATGATCCACATGTTTGGTCTGCGCTTCATCAAGGGCGAAGAAACGCGCGTGCCGGCCAATCTTTATGTAGAGGGTATCGATGCCTACGATACCATCTACAACAACCCCTCGTTCTCCGTTGAGGACGAAGAACCCGATCCGGTGGACGCGGGCGAAGAGAACGAGGAAGAGGCGCTGAAGAAGCAGCTTGACGAACTTGGCGTGAAGTATCGCGCCAATGCTTCGGTCGATACGCTTCGGAATGCGTTGGACAGGGCGACTGCCCCCAAGGCTGACGCTTAACATGTTGGCTCGCGATATCGTCAATGGCGCCCTGAGGAAGCTGGGCCGTCTTGGCGGTGGTCGCGAGCCACGCCTTGCCGATCAGCAGGATACACTGTCCGCGCTGGTGGGTCTGTATCGTTCGATGATCGCTTCTGGCGCGTTCGGGCGGGTGCATGATCTGATCGCTACGGGCGCGACCTATACCGCCACCCCCAACACTCGCATCTACCGCCGCGAAGAAGAGGTGGGGCAGATCGTTCTGCCGTCCGTCGTTGACCGCGGCTGGTGGGGCGTGTGGGATTGTTGGGATCGATCATTCAACAGTCACGTCTATGACGACTTGGTGCTGGACGTAAATTATGTGGCGCCTGCGTGCGGCATTACCACGCCGCGGGATGGCTCGGTGGTCATCATTAACGATGCCTGTTCCGGGCTGACGCGCGATTTTCTGTACGACGGCGCCACGCAGAAGTGGCAGATGATCGACGGCATGGCGTTGGACGCAGAAGCGCCGCGCTCGCACGCAGACCCGCAAGGGCTGATGGCGGTGCTGGCGATGGAGGTGGCGGACCAGTTCGGCGCGGATCTGTCGCCCATGATTTTGCAACAGGCCGCGCGTTACAAGACCGCGGCCATCTCTCGCTTCGGCATGGAGCGGCAACCCACAGCGGGAGTGTATATGTGATGGCGACCACGCCGCGTTTCGAGATTCCCGATGTGCGTGGCGAGACGCGCGATGTAGCTATTCCTGCGTCCAGCGTCGATTTGGCCGCACTGACGGCGCTTGCCACCGGCGCCGATACCAAAGCTACTACGGCGTTGGCAGGCATGCCTTCGCCCGCTACAGCAGCGCCTAAGGCGGAAGCCACAACGCCTGCCGTTGGTAGCGACCCCAAGGTCTATTCGTTGGATGGCCACCAGCATCCTCGGCTGACCAGCACGACCGCCAGCAGCGTTTCGTCTGGTAATACGGCCGCAATCAGCTTTACCCGAGCCTTTACCAATGAGCCGGGCATTGTGTATCAAGAATTGCCGCCAACCCCCAATACGACCACGCCCGATGCAGGCGATACAGCGGCGGCTGCGCAGCCCACTCAGGCAAAGGTCATTGCGTGGACCAAAGGGCCGACCGCAGCACTGCCAGACGCGCCCGCCGGTAGTTATACCGGATGCATGGTGCGTGTTTGGAAGGCGCAGACTGTGCCGCAGAACTTGGCAACACTTCTGCTTGGCGGTGTCTTCAATCTGTTCGCGGCCTCGGTTGTCGGAACCAGATTTTCCATTATCGCCGTTGCGCGGAGTGACGTTGCGTGAGCCTGCTCCGCAACGTCGTCAACCAGCTTCCCGACGCTGGCGGCATCCTCGATAGCGATCTACTGACGCTTTCTCGCGAGGGGCGTTGGCGTAAGACCGATCTGCCGACGTTGCGCGGCGCCATCTTCCCTGGCGGTATTGAGAAATTTCCAGATGCTGGTACGCTGCTGGACACGGATGTCCTGGCGGTGTCTCGTGGCGGCGTGCTGCGGCAGACGGACATTGCGGACATTCGCACAGCCGTTGCGCCGATCACCAACGTCAGCGGTCTGTACGACGCCACCAACGATGTGTTGAGGGCGCGGACACAGCCCGGCTACGTTGGCGATCAGGTGTCGCTCAACGCCGCATTTGCTTCACGCCGTGGCGTGTGCGTCAGTCCAGACGTGGGCTTTTTGGACATTCGGGCGACTGTGCAGATCCCACAGGCCGGATCGCGCTTTGCGTGTCTTGGCGGTATTCAAGCAACGCCCATTTTCCGCAGTCAGACATGCACGGGCGCTACGATTCGTGTCGGCAATCCTAACCCCTCTGGAGGGGGCGCTGGTGGTTGCACGATCGATAATCTTTGGATGCTGCATGACGGCCGCGGGCCAGGACAATATACCGAAGGCTCCGCACTACCCAACCGCCTAACCAATGGCGAAAGCCATCTGGAGATCCACGGCGGCCAAGGTGTCACACTACGTGCGATTGGTGGTTGGGGCGCGGTATATGGCATCAGTCTTTATGGCTGCGTAGCAGTCACGATTGACAGCCCGTTCTTCTTAGGAGGCGTTTGGGACCCTGCGCTTGCTTCTGCGCAAGAGACAATCGCCCAGATCAATCTGGGCTCGTCCACGGGCTACGGCTACAACAAGAATGTCACCATCATCGCTCCTACGCTGATCGGCAACATCTCGACTGGCCGCCGTGATGTCGTGGTGCAGGAGAAAACCGTACAGGTTACGCGCCGCATCGGGCCTCGCTATGGCCTGCTTGTACGGTCGTGCGAGGATTATGCAGTTTTCGGCGGGTTCATTGGTGGCGCTGCGGATGATTCTGTAACCCTGCGGCCCGTGACCGCATCGGACTACATCATCAATGGGCGCTTTGTTGGCGTCAATATCGATGAGTGCAACAACTATCTGGTGTCGGCATATCGAGGCAATGGGGCGCCGATGCCGGATGGACTGGATATCGTATCCAGCCGCATCAGTGGCCAGATTTGCGCCATCAATGGCGTTCGTATCCTGCCCGCAGCCGATGGCGGAAACAGCCTTCGCACGCTGACTATGCCGGGCACGGTTATCCGCGATGTGTTGGGCGGTGGTGCCGTGCTGCTGGGGCTTGGGGACAGTAATCTTTCGCCTGCGATTATCACTGGCTATAATTGTGCCAACTCTGGTGACCAGCTTTGTGCCGGTATCGCGATTGGTGGGTCATCGTCTTATGTAGATGTTGACCAGACCCGGTTCGGTGGCGGCATTAACGGCATTAAAACGGCAAGCGTAGTGGATGCTTTTGGCATTTCAGGCAACGGCACCAAGTTTGGCCTGACTAACCTTCCCGGCCCCACGAACATTACCAAAGGCCGGTTTACTCAGTTTCCGTTCGGCCAAACCGGCGGCGCGCTGACCGCAGGAACATTTGCGCCCGATCCTTCTTAGTGGTATTCTGATACCCAATTCATAAGGGCTCCGCGCATGGCGATTTCTCTTAGTGTTACGTCCTTCATCCGCGGTGATCGCTTTGAGTCCGTCATGACCGGCTATGGAGATCGGTCTTCGGTTGTTGCGCTGTCTTCTGATGGAGAGGTGCTAACCACGCGGTGGGTCCGCAACGCGACTACGGGCCTGATGGATTACGAGTTGATTGGCCGCTATCGTGTGGCCGGAACGCCTACGATCACGTTTTTTGAAAAGACGTTTCCTTCGGGAACGGTGGTGGCTAATACCGTTGGGGTAACGGTGACCGCTCCTACCGCTTTGTCGATCACGCCGGGCACGCCTCCCGCTGCTATAGTCGGGCAGGATTATTCTTACACGCCGCTAGTGACAGGCGGACTTGGCACGCGACACTTCACGGTCAACAAGCCGTTGCCTCTGGGGTTGGCACTCAACCCGGATACTGGCCAGATTTATGGGCGGACGGGCTCTCAATCAGTTACGGGCATTATTATTACTGGAACGGACGTTTCAGGGACGGTTGCGTCCAGTTCTTTTAGCATCATTGCGTCAATTGCCGCGTTTGATCTGGATTTCATAAATCAGACTTACTTGGCTGGAGGCGTCCCCACCCTTCTGACATCTATCCCAGGCTATTCATATACCGGCCCTGCGGCCGGGGCCGCTACATTTACCGGATCAGATGGCATCATTCAGCGTTCGAATGGCAACCCGCGATTCGTTTACGACCCCGTAACCCTTTCCCCCCTCGGTTATCTGGCGGAGGAAGCGCGAACTAACTTGGCTTTTCCATCCAACGATTTTACCAATGTCCAAAAGGAAACAGGCAACTCGGTCATTGCCAATGGGCTGGCGGGTCCGTTCGGGCCAGCAACGATGACTAAGTTGGTGTCTTCTCCAGCTGCTAACGGCTCTCAATTTCACCGTCTTGTATGGGTGGGATTCGGAGATGCGTCTGGCGGACTAAAAAACGTTACAGTCTACGCACGTGCGGCAGGCTATAATTATGCCTTTATTCAGCAAATCGGAGCAGGGTCGAATGGCGGCATCTCGTATTTCGATTTGTCTAATGGAAATTCTTTGCCCGGCACAGCCACAGCTGCGAAATCTACCTTCGTAGGCAATGGTGTTTACCGTATAGACGTGACATTCACGGCCACGGCCGCCGAATATGGAATTCGGATTGGATTGGCTACAAACCCCAATGCGCCGAACGGCGGCTCTTTCTCGGGCATCACGAACCAGATCGTGGGAGATGCGGCGAGCGGCGTGTGGTTTTCTCAGGTAGATGTGACTTCAGGGGGTTTCTCTACCAGTCCAATCATAACTACCAATGCAACAGTTACCCGATCTGCCGATGTTATGACGGTGAATGGCGCTCTTATCGGCGCGCCGTTCACTCTTGCCGCATCCGCGATCTTGCCGGCAGAGAGCGGGTCGGATCGTTATTTTGCCGCTTTGTCTGATGGTACCGGATCAAACTCGACAAGTCTTCGCCGGGTTTCTGACAATTCCTTGCGTTTTGGGGATTTTGTATCTGCCTCAGGAGGCGGCGCATCGAGCGCGCCTACTGCTGGCGGCCCTACACGCATGAGCCTGCGTCGTCGCCTCAACACGATTACAGCTTATGGCAATGGGAGCCTCATCGTCAGCGAAGGTGCTTATGCGACTCGCACAACCATGAATCGTTTGGATATCGGGCATTTCCTTGGGGCGAGTTTTGCAAACGCCCCCATCAGCAAGATTGTTATAGGCTCGTCCGATGTGCCGGATGCTGTTGTGCAAGCGCTTCCGTAATGCCCATTATCCCCCTCGGCATCTCCGCCTACAAGCGCGAGGACGGCTTCGTGCCGGAGGTAGAGTGTCGCAACATGTATCTGGAGAAAGATCCTACGGGGCTTTCGCCGGATGGCACCATGCGCATCCAGCGGCCGGGGCTTGTCACGATGGCCACGCTTGGTGGCAAGGTTCGCGGCATGGCTTTCAACAGCAAGACGGGCCAGCGGGTAACGGTGGCGGGCACCTCTCTCTATCTGGACAACGCCGTAACCGCCACGATCCCCGGCATCGACAATACGCCGATCGTCGCTACGGCGTTCGCGATTGCCGTGTTGGCTGAAGGAACGGTATATCTCTACACCGATACGCTTACGACGGTCCTAATGCCCGATAACCGCACGGTGACCGATATTGAGCAGCTGAACGGTTATATCATCCTCGCCTGCGACGATGGTCGTTTCTACTGGATCGAGCCCGGCGAAACGACGGTTGATGCGCTCAATTTTGCCACCGCCGAAAGTAGCCCAGATGGGCTGGTGGCCGTGCGCAGGCTGGTAGACGAACTGTGGATGTTCGGCACAGAGATTACGGAGGTGTGGCAATCGACAGGCGATGCCGATGCTCCTTTCCAGCGCGTATCTGGCCGCCAATATGAACGCGGGTGTCTCGCGCGAGACTCCGTGCGCCGCTTCGACAATAGCTTGTTGTGGATGGGCGACGACGGACAGGTTTACCGCGGCGGGGCGGTGCCCCAGGTCATCTCCGATAGCGGCATTGCAGAGAGAATTCGGAAGCGTGTTGCCGGCTCCGGTTTATCCGCCTGGGTATTCGGGGTAGACGGTCACAAGTTCTATGTCCTCCGCATCCCCGGCCAAGGCACATTTGCTTTCGATGCGGCCACGTCAGCATGGTGCCAGTTCGCATCGCCGGGACAGGATGAGTGGTTGGCACATGTCGGCTACGAGGTGAATGCCACTGTTGTGGCTGGATCATCCGTGGATGGGCGCGTGTGGTCCGTGACTCCCGCGGCTATCAACGATGATGGCGTGGCATTCGAACGCGTGCTGACGGGAACGATCCCGATCGTTGGCCGCCCCCCACGTAATGACAGCCTGACGATTGGCGTTGGCGCTAGCGCAGATACGGAGGTGGAGTTGCTGTGGAAGGATGGACAGGATGATTATCCTGCCTATGCCGATGCTTTGCCGGTGCGGGCGCCGCTGGATTTCGCCACCATGTATCGCCTCGGCCAGCCCGATCAGCCATACCGGACATTCAAAGTGACCATCCGCGATAACGTGCGCGTGCGGGTCGCGGGAATGGTGGCCAACCAGGCTTGGGGAGGCGGGAGGTGATCGCCCCCCTTCGCATCCCCCACATCACGCAATCTCAACCGATTGTGGACAAAGAGGGCCGTGCCACCAATGAATTCCTGCGGCGGCTGAATGACATTTTCCAGCAGCTAGGAGAGGCCATCTTGGCCATCCAGCAATTGCCGGAGATTCAGGCGGCGCTGGAAGCCGCACAGGCGGCGGTAGTGGATGCTCAAGCCGCTGCTGACGCAGCCAACGCGGCGGCAGACAATGCGGCTGCGGCTGCGGCTGCGAACGCCAAGGAACAGGCGCTGGTCAATTCCTACATTGATCCATCGTCGGTTGTTTCGTCCACGCCAACACTTATCTCCGTGGCCGCTCACACGCGCAAATATGGAGACGGTACGTCTGTGTCGGTAAACGCTGGCACTGTGACCGCTACGGCGGCAGGGACGGCGGCCTATGTGTCCTACAACGACCCGTCACGGACGGGGGGTGCCGTAACCTATGTCGCTTCCACCACGCAGCCGACGCAAGGGATGGGCATCCATGTAGTTGGCGCGGTTACTGTGCCGGCAACGGGCACGGCGGATGGCGGTGATGGGCCACGGCAACCGGGGTATGTTGATCCGTGATACGCCTAGAGACGCGCCCCGCGTTCATCAACCATATCTGCAATAGCGACGATGTTCGCCCGTGGATAGATTATCGTCCCGCAATGTCCGTAGAAATGGATTTTACGGAAGCGTGCGATCCTGAATCCGGCATTGTTTTCCTGTCCAACGACGAAGATGCCTTGGGATGCTTTTGCCTAACAGGCCCAAGAGAATACCAGGTTCACACATTCTTTGGCGCAATGTGCCGCGGAAGGAAGGCGATACAAACCGCCAAGGAAATGGTCGCGTGGATGATGCCGACATATTGCGATTGCTTATGGGGGGCAACGCCCCTTGCTAACCGCAAAGCCCGCTGGTTCAATAGACAGTGCGGTTTCAATGTTGTAGGGTATGATGTATACGAGGCCGAAGGCCCCGTAGAAATAGTGGAGCGCGTTGCGTGGTAGCACCTCTTGTAGCAGCGGCCGGCATCAGCGCAGCAGGCTCTTTGCTTGGCGGCATCACCGGCGGCAAGGGAGCCAAAAAGGCCGCCAAGATCCAGGCGCAGACTTCGCAGCAGCAGATTGCCGCTCTGGAGGCTAACCGCAATTACATCTACGGTCTTGAAGCCCCTACGATTGATCGTGGCAACGCGGCTGGGGATGTTTATTCGGGGCTGCTTGGAGTGGGCGGCGATCCTGCGAAGTCTGCGCAGGCGCTTGATACGTTCCGCGGCAGTACAGGCTATCAGGACATCCTCAACACCGGCCTGAAAGCGGTCAACAGCAATGCTTATGCCCGCGGCATGGGCGATAGCGGCGCCACGCTGAAGGCGTTGCAGACGCGAGGATCCAGTATCGCGGATCAGTCCGCGCAAGGGTATCTCGGCAATCTCAATGTGTTGATGAACCAGGGTCGGCAGGCGTCGGGTAATGTAGCCGGGGTGGCGACCAATACCACTGCCGGCATCAATCAGGCCAACCAGACGGCAGCAGATGCTTCAGGTAATGCCGCGCTTATTTCTGCGGCGGCATGGCAGAAGGCGCTTCAGGGCGTTACGAATGCGGGCGGCTCGGCGCTAGGGTCCAGCTATGGCGGCGGTGGCGCGGGCGGAGGGTATGGCGGCCTGATCCCCCCCCCCCGATCGTCGCCCGGATACGGCGGCGGTTATATTGGTTGGTAGGAGGATATCTTGGCAATCAATTTTGGACTTGCCGGTGAAGGCTTTGATGGCCTTCAGGTGCTGCAAACCTACGGACAGGCGCAGACGCAGCGGCTTAATGACCTCAAGGCGCAGCGTGCGATCCGCGATGATAATCGCCGCGAGACGACACAGCAGGGGTTGATCGCGGCCTATGATCCGCAGACGGGCGCTGTTGATCCCGTTGCCGCACGCGGCGCGTACCTTGCTGGCGGCGATGTATCAGGCGCCATGGCGTTCGACCAGAGTCGGGTGAAGGCGCAGCAGGATACGCTTGATAGCCAGCTAAAACGGGCGCAAGCTACCACCGCACTTCTGTCGTCGTCCACCGATCCAGCTACATACGCTGCCAATCGCGGACGGGCGCAGGCTCTCGGTCTGGATCTGACGGGGGTTCCCGACCAGTTTGACCCGCAATGGGTGCAGTCCGCCACCATGCAGGCCTTGTCTGCTGAGGAGCGGCTAAAAGCGCAGTTGGCGCGCGAGAAGTTCCAGGCGGATCAGGCGGCGCGTGAACGTGACGACGCTCGTGCCGACCGCGTGGCGAATAATGGGATCGCGACCAGCAACGCGCGTCTTGGCCTTGCCCGCGAGGCGCGTGGCGAGGGGCGGGTGCGCTTCCGTGAACGTGACAAAGACCGGGCTGCCTTGGCCGCTTCTGGCGGCATCCGCACCGACCTCTCTGATCTGGATTACTGACGCATGGCGCTGAACCCTGCAAAGACAGTCACGAACCCGCGCATCGCCAAGCTGATCGAGTTGGAGATTGCCGGGCGGATCAAGCCCGAGCATCAGCAGGAGTTGAACACGTATCGTGCGCAAGGGTTGGCGCCGAAGGATGGCGCCGCGGGAACCGAAAGTGAACGTAACGCTGCATTCCTGACGACGCGGCTTGCGGGCGCCCTCAACACGATCGGTGAAGTTCGCAAGAATGACCCCGCCGGGTTGGAGCCGGGGTATCTGCCTAACGCAGTGGGTAAGATATTCGGAGATACGGCCCAGAACATTATCACGCCCGGAAGCCGCCAGCGGGTTGAGGCTGCGCAATTGGAAGCGCTTGATAGCGCGCTGACTCTTGGGACTGGAGCGGCCTATACAAAGGAGCAGCTAGAGGGTTATCGCAAGGCCTACTTTCCCGTCCTTGGAGATGATGAAGGCGCTATCAGGGATAAACAGCAGCGTCTACGCACCGTCGTTGAGGCCGCTCGCGTTAAGGCTGGATCTGCATCCGGCGATATCGACAAAGCTCTGGCCGCCGCAGGGTGGCTGGGCGACGAAACTACTGCCCAAGGGGCGGTGCAGGCCCCCGCCCAAGCCGTAGACATCGCAGGCGCCAGCAACGACCCTGCTGCGTCTGTACGCCAGCTTACGCCCGAACAGAATGCTGAATACCAGCGCATTGCCCAGACGGGCGATCCTGCCGCTATCGTGTCGTATCTCAAGGGCATTGGTTACGACATCGCCAACGCCGATGAGGTTGTGTCCGCGCGCGATAAGGGCGCCGGCATAAACGCCAACACAACGGTGCGCCGGGCTCCTGTTTCTGCCGCCAACCCGGACGGTGCCTTGGGCGCTGGCGTTCGTGGCGCTGCCGACACGCTGACGGCGGGATTTCTGGATGAGGCCGGGGCGCTTGTCGATACCGTGGGCGACGCCTTCGGTGGACGGCTGGCACCGGGCGGTTTTGGCGATTCTTACAATGCCAATCTGGACGCTAATCGGTCGGTCCTTGCCAATGACGCCGAAAACCAAGGCGCGGCCCGCTTTGCCGGCCAGCTTATCGGCGGCTTGCCTCTGCCCGTCATCGGCGGGGCTCCCACGATCGCTAATCTCGCGCGCACTGGCGCGATTTATGGAGGTGCATATGGTGCAGGCTCGTCTGATGGTGGGTTGGCAGACCGCGGGCTCAACGCCCTTGTCAGTGCCGGCATCGGTGCCGCCGGGGGTGCAGGATTTGGCGCCGCAGCGTCCCGCCTTGGTCGGGGAGGTGGTGGGCCTCGTCCTCCTACGCCTGGGCAGGAAGTTTATGAGGCCGCGACACGGCAGGGGATTGAACCCCTCGCCGCAGACGTAGGCGGCCCTCTCACCCGCCGTGTTACCGCCGGCCTCGCGCAGTCGCCTATCTCCGGCGGCTCCATCAATCGAGCCGGCGAACGTGTCGTCAACCAGGCACGTACCGCACGTGACCGCATTGCGGCCGACGTGGGGAATGCCGTCGAGCCTGTTGCCGCTGGTGAAGCGGCGCAGGCTGGCGCGCAGTCGTATATTGCCAACAGCCGCCAGCAGACAGGGCGGTTGTATGATCGTGCACGTCGACTAAGCGATCGTGGCAATGTTGAGGCGCCCCGTGCTCTTCAGACGATTCAGGACAACATTACTGAACTGGCGGAGACACCCGATACCAGCGCGCCCGTTATCAATGCGCTGACGCGCCTTCAGAATGATCTTGGGGCCGAAGGTGGCGTGTCGGTTGATGCGCTACGCCGTCTTCGTACCAATGTTCGTGGTCTGGCGCAGACGGACGAATTGCGCGCAACTGATTTTGAGCGGCGTGCGGGTCAGGTGTTGGATGCTGTTTCGCAGGACCTTTCGGAAGGGCTCAACCCGCAGGCGCGGCGCGCTTTCCGCGTAGCCGATGCCGCCTATCGTGAGCGCGCCGAAACGATCGATCAGGTTCTAAAGCCAATCATCGGTGGGCGTGGTGACAAGGCGCTTGCGCCTGAGCAGATCTACCAGAACATCCAGTCCGCTTCGCGGTCTGACAGCGGCAGGCTGCGCCGGTTTCTCGACACGCTGCCCGACGATGAGCGCGCCTCGGTAAGCGCCACTGTCATCAGCCAGTTGGGGCGGGCTACTGACGGCGGGCAGAATGCCGCTGGCGATGCCTTCTCTCTCAACTCATTCCTGACACAGTGGAACAGGATGACGCCCCGTGCCAAAGCGTCGTTACTTCCGGGTCAATCGCGTGCTGCGCTAGACGATCTAGCGCGCGTGGCGGAAGGCTCACGCGCCGCTGGGCAGTACGCCAATCGCTCCAACACTGGCGGTGCAAATGCGGTTAATGCGCTCTTTGCAGGAAGCGCCTTGGCCTATCTGCAACCTTCTTTTATTTTTGCCGGCTTGGCCAACTACGGCGCAGGCCGCCTTCTGGCCTCTCCCCGCTTCGCGCAGTGGCTAGCACGTCCTGTCAGCACGCCGCAGCAAGCGGCGCAAGCCGTGCGCCGACTGTCCACAATTGCCACGCGCGAACCAGCCATCGCCAACGACATCCTCGGCATCCAGCAGCGGCTACAACAGGCGATGGGGTCAGGCGCGGCAGTTGCAGGCGAACCCCGTGATGAACGGTAGCCACTGCCAAAGAATGGCGACGATCACTATACGACGCATGAACGATATGGTATCAGAATACCGTCCGCATAGGGAAAATATCTGATGGCGACTGCCTGCAATCCTGTCGAGATTATTTTTCCGTCGTGCGAGGGTGATACCGTCGATACGCTTGCCGCCCTACGGCTTTATGCAGGACGCCCCGAAGAAATTACCGTGCTTGGCGGCGTGTCTGTAGGGGATGGCATTGGCGGCACGTATGTCTGGGTGGCCGGTTCGCTGACTGCGGACGACGGCGCCGATGTCATTCGCCCTTCTTCTCTCACGCATTTGCAGGCAGGTCGTTGGAAACGGCTAAGCGCACGTCGATCCTCGGTGGTGACGACCTACGACGCTGCACCAGCCCTCATTCTCCCAGCCAATACCGCTATGCTCGACATCTCCGGCAAGGCTGTTGCGGGAGACTTTGGAGACGCGGCCTATCGTGCCGTTGCAACCGAACCCGCGCACTCTGGCAAGATCCAGGTAGGCGGCCAGTGGTTCGAAATGATGGGGGCATTCGCTAATCCTGACGCGTTCACGCGCACGGGTGACGCGGACGATACGGCGGCTATTCAGCGCGCCGTGGATTATTGCGCATCGCGAAGCCTTGCCGCGGTGCAGTTTAATGCGCGCGGTTACAATATGAGCGCCGCCACGCTCGTTCTGCCTTCGGCAGTTCAGCTTATCGGTCAAGGGTTTACCGAAAGTGGTGTAACCAATGCTCAGTCGCCTGCCACTGGCTTCGGTGAACAGGTCCGTGGCACGTTTATCAAGGTTAATTGCCTTGGTCGTCCGGGCATCTCTGTAAATAATCCGAATGCACGCGGCGCAAGAATTGATCGCATCATGTTCACGCAGGACCACCCCACAGTGGGCAGCGGGGCGTGGATGCCAACTCCTTACGATTTCCTTATCAGTAACCGCGGCTCGCTTGGCGGGTTGGAAATTGGCGATGTCATGGCGCTTGGCATCAACAAGGTGCTGGACAATTCGTTGGCGGGGCGCCTGACGATAGGGCGAATGCGCGGGCAGTGGTTTACCATGGGCATCCGGATCGATCGATCGCTCGACCTTGTGACGATCGACAAGATCCATCAGTGGCCGTTCGTCACCGGCAACAAGAAGGTGCTGGATTACCAGGTGAAGAATCTGGTGGTGCTGGAGGTTGGGCGTGCTGATGGCATCCACATCGAAAGCCTATTCAGCTTTGCCGGCTATTCCACGCTTCACCTGACGCGGCTGGAGGAGGTGGGCCCTCCCACCGATATTAAGGTGACGAACCTCTACAGCGACGCATCGCAATACGGCGTGGTCGTGGATGCTCCGGGCGCTATCGCGTCTTTCGCCACCATGACGGCGCAGGGAGAGGATCTGGTCACGGGTGGCGGTGTTGCTTTGGCCGGCAGTATCGGCCTCTATCTCAACCCGGAAGCAAACGGTTCATCTGTCACCGTTGGCGTGCACCGATATGAACGCATGGGAACTGCCGGCGTGTCCAACGCCAGCAACGCCACTGTGTCCATGACAGGAACGGGGCTTATGCGATACTACACGGGGGCGGATATCTACCTGTCTCCCGTGACAAAGATCAATCTGCACCAGCAGCCGATCACTGATCTTTCCGGGAATGCGGTGAAGGAAGGTGATGTACGCCGTTGGCTGACCAATTAGGAGTTTGATGGATGAGCAACATTTCCAAGGCTCGTACGCTTGCGGCAGACATGCTACAGGGAGAGGGGCGAACTGGACTTGCCAATCTCGTAAGGCAGGGTCAGGCCGATGACCAGGATAGTGTCAAAGCGATCCTGATGCTGATTCAAGGAGGAATGTTGAAGTGAGCAATAAGCCGCCAGCGCCGAAGCCTTCGCAGACGCCGTTTCCGGTGCAGCGCAGTGGGGGCATCCCGACCACCCCGCCTCCCAAAGGTGGAAAGTAATCTCTGAAACCATCATCTATGGGCTGATGGTAGCCGTTATGCTGGTGTTGGCCGATGAGCCGGCACTGGCATGGCTGCTAGCGGCGGGATGGCTGTCTTCACAGATGTCCTATTGGACCGACCATGTCTCCGCTTTGTCTGCATTGGATTTTGGCAGCATGGTCTTGGTGGCGATAATGCAGCGAAATGCCCCATCCACGTCCAAAGTGGTGGTATTATCATGCTATCTATCCATGCTGTATTTGCATACAGTCAAGGGCGCCCTTGGTTACGAAATGTACGTGCGCGCGCTTAATGCGCTATTTGTCACGCAGCTAACCGCTGCCGGATGGAGTGGTGGCTGTGGAATGGGACGGTATCTTCGCACTCGCTGGCACGATCTTGCTTTTCGTCGTGGTCGCCGTGTTTGCGCCTTTGAATCGGCGTAACGGTGGATAGTCCTTGGACAAGAGAGATGTATGCAGCGATGGCGTCAATTGCAGGCGCTATCACTGCGTTGTCTTATAAGAAATGGCAAGTGATGAACCGCAAGGAGGTCGTGCTTGGCCTTTTTGTTGGTGCGTCTTTTGCCTGGTTCGTGACACCTCTGATCGTTGAAAGGTTCATTACTCCATCACCAGACAACGCCCGCATTATGGCTGGATTTACCTACCTTGTGGCCGCAGGTTCCAACGTGCTTATCCCGATGATGATCGACAAAAGCAGAGCGATACTAACGCGGTGGTTGGGCGTTGACGGAGACGACAAATGACCACTTGGGACTATCTTAACGCTCCGCTCAATTTTATTGGCGCTGTGCTGATAATTTACGAACTGCTTTCGTTCGGTGATCGTCTCATCCTTTCCGAAAGATTGGGCATGGGCCTTGTGGGCGCCAGCATGTTCCTGAACGTGGCGCGTATCGTAGAGATGCGGTACACAACGCCATTCGAGGGATGGTCGTCCAGTTTGTTTGCTGTTGGGATCACCTTGTATATTGGCGGCCGGCTCGTTCGCCACTGGCGGCATAAGCATGCCAATGCTGCGCAGAATGTCATTGCGGCAGACTATCTGCGGGGAAGGCAGAAACCATGATCGACTGGCGATTGGTTCAAAAGAAACTTGGCCTTACGCAGGATGGTATCGCTGGCCGCGATACGTTTGGCACGCTGTTGAAGGTGGTGGCGCCGACTGCCAAGGCGGACATTATCGCCTCCTTGGCAAACGCCTGTATCGTTCATTTGCCAGAATATGGAGCGACGGATAGCCCGCAACGCTTGGCGGACCTGTTGGCGCAGACAGCGAATGAGACGGGTGGATACACAACGTTCGTGGAAAATCTGAATTATAGCGCCGCTGCGCTGGTGCGGGTGTGGCCTTCGCGCTTCACCTTGGCGAGCGCTGGGCAATATGCCTACAAGCCCGAACTGATTGCACAGCGTGCTTATGGCGATCGGATGGGGAACAAGACGCTGGAAGAGGGCTGGATCTTCCGAGGCCGTGGCATGCTACAACTTACGGGGCGCGCGAATTACGAAGCGACAGATAGACGCTTGGGTTTGGGTCTGGATACGAACCCAGATCTTGCCGCCGTGCCTGCCTTGTCGCTGCTGATTGCGCTTGATTTCTATCGAGAGAACAAGGTGTGGGCCGCTATCGATGCGAGTGACACAGACAGGGCGCGTAAGATCACCAACGGTGGTTCGATTGGCCTCGATCACGTCAATGCGCTTCGCAAGAAGCTTTTGGGAGTGCTGACATGAAGAAGATGCTCGTGACTGGAGCGATGGCTGCACTTGGCGGCTGCGCTACCGTTCCCACCAACCTGGATATATGCCGGGGCTCCGAATTGCGCCGCTCGGTCTATACCAGCGCTATCATGGCGGCAGACACGTATATTGCTTCGGGCCGCCCTGTGCCGCCAGCGCTGTCGTTGAGCCGTGAAGCTGCGGTAACGGCGCTGGCGGTATTGGACGGGAATTGTCCCATTCCTAAGTCTAGCTAGTTTAGTTAGATTTAGGTAGTTTTACCTAGTTTTTGCTAAAACTAGGCGCAACAACCAAGAGGACGGTGGCGATCATGCCTCAGCCTCCAGCACGCGCTTGACCGCGAGGCCGAGGGGGGTGAGGCGATCCCAGCGCAGGGTCAGCATCGTGACGAGATAGGACGACAGGTAGGCGCCCAGACATGGTACGACGGCGAATGACGACACGCCCGATCCGCGCCACTCTGCATTCCGCAGCTTGTCGCTTTGCTCGACGGTCAGCATCCCCGCCACCCGCCGCGCTTCGGCTTCGAGGTTATCTGTCATGGGCGGTGTCCTTGCGACGGAGAAAAGCGTGGGCCGCACAGCATACGCATTCGTCAGGATGATACGGGCAGCGGTCTTCCGGGTCTTCAAAGCCGAGACAGATGCGCCGTAGCCGCTCCGCATATTCGCGGGTCATCTCACCCACGGCTCGCCTCCTGATCCTTGAGTGCGCGAATGGCGCGGTGGTAAAGCGCCGCCGGGTAATTCCCGTATTTGCTGCGCGTGGCCGCCGATCCGCGCTTACCTACGCTCGTGGCGTCCACGATCGATTGCAGCACATCTCGCACCTCCTCGATCGCCTCCGCTCGCACCTCCGCCGGGCTCGGCTGGCGCTGGACGAGGGTGGAGAGGGCGGCGCGAGCAATCTTTCCTTGGTCGGCCAAGAGGGCTTCCGAGGGAATGGGCGGGCCATCGGCCCGATGCCCACAGTGCGCCGGACCTTGATAGCGCCGATCCGGCGTCACGGGCTGCGTCCAAGCGCCTGGGTAGCCGTCGCTCGCATAGAACTTCAGCGCGGCTTCGGCTTGGGCGAGGCGGGTATCGGGGCTGCGGGTGTTCCATGAGGCGATGGCGTCCGGCAGATAGCTATGCCAGTCCAACCCATAGCCGCAGTAGTCACACCAGCCGCGATGACGTTCGTAGGTATTGGCGGCCTGATCGTAAGAAGGCTGACTTTCGATATCGCCGGGGCCCCCGCAGAACGGGCATGCCTCCAGCTTCGCATCCTCGGTCATCGGGTGGGGTCCACTTCATGCGCTACGTCGATCGCAAAAACGCTGACCGGATCGGGGCCGAAATGCGGATGCGTCAGCGCGCACATGCGATAGCCACGCCACTTCCGGGTAAGGCGTGTTTGGCCTTCGATGCCGCCACCGCGAGGATAGCCGCGTGTCAGCACGACCCGATCGTAATGGCGGCCGACGATGCGCTTATGCCAGTAATCGGTGCGCAGTCGATATTCCTCGACCTTCTCACCGCTGGCGATCTGATCGAAATATACGCCATTCAAGGCCAAGATCAGGTCGCTCACTTCCCCGCCTCCCCATGGCCGCGGAGGGCGGCGGCAGCGATCTCGCCGCACTCGCTGACGGTATTGCCACGGGCAAAGGAGAAGCCCGCAATCCTGCGCAGCGCCTCCCGCAGCCGCGCATCCCCCGCGTCCGCAGCCGGCGGGGTGGCGAACGCGGCGTGAATGATGCGCTTTGCCGCGCAAATCCCCTCGTCTGCCGTTTGGAAGCTGTTGAAGCCTCGCGACTTTATTTCTTCGTCAATCCGATCTTTGATTGGGTCGAACACGGTGCTGCCCAGAAGGCGCCCGATCGCGCGGCTATCCTCGCGCGATTGCGGACACGTCACGTCGAACGCGAACGAATAACCCATCTCGAATGCGTCGATCAGCGACACCGCAGCCGGCGGGGTGGATGGGAGGGCGGCGAGGGCGTCCGCGGCGTCGTGCAACAGCAGAACATCCGGCGCATCAAGATAGTCCTCCGCCGTGTCCGTTCCCCGCTCGCCACAGTGGCCGCTTGCCTCGTTCTCGTCCGCCGCCAATTCGGCCGGAAGGGCGTAAGCGCGGTCGCGTAGCCGCGCGATCAGGTCAGCATACTTCCCCGCCCGATCGCCCGGCTCGGATGCGGCGGGTGGGGTGGCTCCACAGATCGCACAGGGGTTGTTTTCGGGCGCTGGCCGACCTTCACAGCCTGCACAGACGATCGTCTCCCCCCGCCCACGCTCTTCGCCAAGCTGGCGGTGGCGGGCGGCGTCCTGCACCAGCCAGTGATTGTCCCAAACGCCTTCACGCGCTCGTGCAGGAAAAGAGCCGTCCAGACCGCCGCCTAGCAGTACGATGATCCGGTGCGCTGTCTTTGCCGCCGCCTCCCGATCGCATTGCTCCACGACCACAGCGTCACGCGCGGCCGGCTGGATGGGGGTGTCGGTCATCACGCCGCCCCCACCGCAAATAGCCCAAAGGCCACAAAGCACAGTATTGAAGCCATTAAAATCGCTCCTTTCACCATTAGCCCGCTAAAGCGCACATGCTTCATAGGATGGATTGGTTGACCCATAATGCGTCGTTCGAATTGGCGGCGTTGCACATAGGCATCGCGCCATCCGTAATTAAGATTTTGCATTATGCAATTCCTTCATATCGCGAGAGATCCGGCAGAGTTCGCGCCACAGCCAATCCCATAAGCCTGAGCCCGGAATAGCGTCTTCAATCTCATGGGATATGATAGTCATGTCTTCCTGAAGGGCCGCCATGCGTGCAGCTGAAAGAACGCTTCTCATGGCTTGGCAGTCTGGAAGACATTGTGTGGCACCAGGCCATCCCAAACATAAATCCCGGAACCGTCGCACTCGGGGCAGTCATATTCCTGCGGGGCGGGGCCATTGTCGGACAAGAAGTAGCAGCGGCCCTTGCATTCCGGGCAGCGGTCCTCCGTGAAGGCGTGGGCTGCAACGCTCATGCGCCCTGCTCCCGAGCGAGAGCGGCGGCACGGCGGAGAGCGGCGACGACTTCGGGCTGAGTGCGGCCGGGGGCGTCGTTCCAGTCGACAAGGCCTTGGCCGACAACGCGGTCCACAACGTTGTTACATTGTGCTCCGATTTTATAGTCTGACGCAATTGCATCAATTGCACCAAACATGCACCAACACGAGTAACCACTGCCATTCCACCGACCATACGCATGCTGCGTCCACCGGCCCTCCGGCTCCAGCAAGTCCGCCGCCTTCTCCAGCACTTCGGCGATCGTCGCGGGGGCGGTCATCAGAAGTTCCAGCACGTTGCGTTGCAAGTTTTGGCGATCTTGCGCGCCTCGGCCTTGCCGGACACGCCGACCTGCTCGATAAACCGGCGGCTGCCGTTCTCGATTACGTTAAGGGTAAGCCACGCCTTGGGGCCGGACTTCGGCCCCTTGGTGTATTCGGCGGCAAAGACGGCGGCGCTCACAGCTCGTCCACCGAAAAAGAGGCGTTGAGCGCATCGCGACGGGCCAGCGCCTCTTCGGGCGTGAAGCGGGCCGGGGGGAGGCCGAGGTTGTCGAAGATGCTATCTTCGTCGGCTTCGATCTGCGGAAACTGCGCCATCGCACCACTCCATCATGAGCGCCGCCTCGTCATGAGGCAGCTGATGCCCTCTTGTGGCCCTGCTTGCGGGTGGCGTCAACGATAAAATTGACTTGCGCGAAAAAAGATATGCGTTACCGTCGCCTCTATGGACACGAACCCAATCGAAGCCCTCTACGCTCGCGCTCGCAAACTGCGCATTCCCATGCGCGTTGTTTGCGAGAAATCGGGTGTAGCTGCCGAAACCTTGTCGCGTTGGCGCTCTGGTATGATGGACCCTAAGATGTCCACCTACAAGAAAGTGTCAGACGCACTTACTCTTATGGAGGAAGCAAAGTGAAGCCTGAAGCCGCCAAGGTTTTGCGCGAGATGGGTGCTTATTGCACCCGAACCAAAACCCCGATTGGACGCCTTACACGGGCAGCAGGCGTGGGATGCGGATTCCCGGATCGGCTTCGTGCTGGTGGCGGCCGTCCGGAGACATTCGCCAAGATCAGAGACTTTATGGCTGCTAACCCGGATGGAGTCGCGGAAAAATTACCAACAGCGCAGCCGGAAGACGACGTGATGGCAGAGACAGGGTCGAAGTCTCTGTTGTTGGCCCTTCTCCGCTACGGCAAGCGCAACGATTCCGATCTGGGGATGGGCTACGAAGCGTTTATGGCTGCTTACGCTCAGCACGTCGCATAGTCCAAACTCTCTTCACCTCCGCCTCTACCAAAGGCCGCACCGTCTCAGGAATACGAGACAGTGCGGCCTTTCTTTCGTGTTGTGGAAGCGCTAGGATCTCGATGGCGCCTAAGTGGATGTCGTAGCGCAACCAGCTTTGAATGCTGGGGGATGCCTGTGAGTATGGGATACGGCCGGAAAGGACTTCCTGCCGCCACCATGTTACGGGGCGTCGGATACCCATGTCGTCGTAAGATTCACGGCGGACCGTTGAGGATATTTGCGAGAACAGATCGTCCTGCGTCTGTGAGGTAGACATGAGGCACGCTTCCTTCGATCAGTCCGCGGTTACGCAGGCCAAGATGGCTGCGGCCATATCCCTCTACCAGCTTCGTATCGCCATAGAGTGTATCTTCAGCGGCTTTCAGTGCCTCGATCTGCTTTTCTGTGAGAGGCCGTTCCTTCGCCATACCTCATTCTCCTATTTATGTGAAAGATGCTGCCGTACCACCGATCCTAGGTCCCACTGCCCCGACATAATGCCTCGGTAGCAGGAGTGCCCCTCCTCATACTGCGCCGCTGCCTTCCTGCGGGCCTCCAGCAACTCCGGGCTTGTGCCAATCTCCGTTCCATTCTCTGCACTGTGCTTTTCCATTCTCAAACCTCCAAAAGTGGGTTGTGCGGCGGTGTGGTCCGAAGCGGACTAGGGTGTAACAGCCGCCTTCGGATACGGCTGCGATTTCGTGAATGTGTTCGGCGTGGATGCGGAAGGTATCGCCTTCGATTCTCGTTGTTAATCCTACACTTCCTAGTTCAGGATGATAGATTCGCTCAATATACATACCCTTCAACACCGTAGACGTGAAATCCCACGGATGATCGTGCGGGCCGCCTTTGTCTGGCCCGGTGAAGTGATGAATGGCCAAGCCTTCGTCTAGATGCCATTTCTCGAACTCATCGGACATGCGTTCGTGTCTCATACCTGCTTTCTCCATTCCTCAAATGCTTCCCAAGCGCCAACAGCGCCCAACGCCACGCAGGCAAAAGCCCCCGCCGCTATGGCGGCTAGAAGGTACTCCTGCTGGCCATCCTGCCAATGTGACTTGGTGTGATCTTGGCGTTTTATCTCCACCACCAGAGAAGGGGCGGCCGGGATCACAAGATCCGCAGCACCCACCGCCATGCCTTCGGCCTTGTGCTTCAGGACGGTGGAAAACTGGCCTGCGGTCTTCAGCCCCTCATTCCTTGGGTGCAGAACCAGACGCCCCCAGGTGTCAGGATACTCGCGGCGTATCCTGTTTATGATCGACGCCTGTTCCACGTACTCCTGCGGGCATGAGCCACGGTAGGATGGGTTGCCGTAGAGGGGGATACCATCTGGGAACTTCATGCTGCACCCACTTCATCCGCCGCCAGCCCATAGCCCAGCGCGCGATAAAAATTGCTGTCTGCATCCTTCACGTAGGATACGGTTTCCGGCGGTCCATGCACCGTTGCTTCCTCGAACGCTGCCCAGTCTTTGCGGGCGCGATCGTATTTGGCGTCGGGAGTAAACCAGATGCTGAACTGACGATGCGGCGTTGTCCAGTCCGTTCGCACGGTGCGATTGCCCGCTCTGGATACCGACTCTTTCTGCTCCATCGATAACACCACGTCCGTCTGCGGCTGGCGCGGGTCGCGCTTGTGGGCTTTGAACTCTCCGGCAAGCCGCTCGTTCGGGTCAACGATCTCCGCTTTGCACGACCGGCACCGCCTCGCGGCAATGTCGTTCTTTTCGCCACAAGCCTCGCATTCCTTGCTGGTCCAATAGTAGCCGCAACGAACGTGCTCGCGCTTAACCTTCACCAGCCCATTGCACCGCCGGCCGAAGTGCCCGGCCATCGGCCCGAATTCCGTCTCGATCGGCACGCCCCATGTATCCAGGCAGTAGCCATGGCGGTCCAGCTTATAGTCGGCACAGTCCGGATTGGCGGAGAATGCGTTGATGTAGCCGCAGTCGGGGCATTCCACTTCCAGTGGCCCGCCTTTCTCACCTGTGCCGCCTGCCTTAATCGTAGGCCGATAGATGTTGCCATCAGGAAAATGACGCTCGACGTTGCCGGCATAGTCCAGCAGGAGGCAGTCAGTTTTGCCTTCGTGAAGCCGCCATGCCCGCCCCAGGATCTGCGTCAGCAGGGTAGCGGATTCGGTATATCGCAGTACCGCGATAACCTCCGTCCACGTGGCGTCAAAGCCCGTCGTCAGCCTACCGACCGACACGATATAACGGACCTTCTGCGCCTTGTACGCTTTGATGACGGCGCCGTGTTCAGCAGGGCGCCCGCGGAGCATACACTCCTCCCCGGTGGACATCGCGCTATTCTCTGGCGGCAGGGACGCCATGATCTCGCGTGCGTGTGCCACCGTGGAGGCGAAGAGCATTACACCCCCCTTCCGGAGGCGCGACTCCTCAATAACATCCGCTACGATCGCGGCCGTCTTGCGGCCGTGTCCAACGAAGGCCCTCTCGACACTAGCGTCGTCTGCTTTGCCGTTGGGCAGCAGGAAGACGCCTGACGTATCATAGGCCGCGGTGTGGATGTCGCCCACTTTCATGGGGGTTATGTAGCCAGCTTCCAGCATCTCCTTTGCAGACACATGATACACCATCTTCGCAAAATATGGCTCACGGCACGTGTCGTCACCGTTCGTCCTGTCATCCGGCCAAGCGCGAAAGATATAACCTCCGCCCATGACGTACGGTGTCCCCGTGAGCCCTAGCACGCGGAGGTTGGGGTTCGCCTCTCTCAGAGCTTCGACAATGTCGCGAATGGTGGGCGTCATGCCGTGGCACTCGTCTACCACCACCGCGCAATAGTCGCCCTTGGTGAACCGCGAGATAGCATTCTTGACCGTGCCAGGTGTCGCCATAACGATAAAATGCCGCGTCGATTTTACCCCCGCCGAAGCCGAGAAGATGCTGGACGGATGACCGGCATCGTCCATCTTCGCTTTGTTCTGCCGCACCAGATCTGCGTTGGGCGCGAGACAGAGGACACGCTTGCCCTCACTGAGGGCGTGCAGCTTATCCGCGATGTACGCGATCATGTGCGACTTCCCGGCCGCCGGAGCCGCGTCGATCAGGCACGGGGATACGGAGGTGCGGAGGAATGAGAGGGCGGCGGCGCAGGCCGATTGTTGGTATGGGCGGAGGGTCATTTCCTGTAGTCCCACATAGGAGCCCACTTCTTCACGTATGAAGCACCAGATGTAGTGCCGTCATCATTAAGCCATACGCTGGCAACGCCTAACCCGAACCTTGTTGCTTTCCATCCAAAGGCGGTTTCCCAGGCTATACGACGATTTGTCTCCCCATCATGGTCAAACAAATCGACCACCATTCCGTGAGTAAGCCAAGCATATAGGCGCCTCATCACCTCAACCCCCAACTCTCGCTAGCCTTACCCCGAAACGGCTCCAGATCCGCATCGGGACACAGATTCTTGACCACCGCGGCGTACGCAATGCTTCCCTGCCGACGCGTCAACGTCAGCTTCCGTCCGCCGAATTCCGCGTTATGCTCGCCCGCCAGCACCACCATGGCGGCAAGTAGATCCTTCTTGCGTTCTTTCGCCCGGCCCTCCGCCTCGGACAACTCATCCCACTCCGCCACCATCCTTGCGGCCTCGGGCGTGTCTATTGTCACGCGGCGCGGGGATAGATGCTCGTCCGCGTTGTTGTCGCGTTCGTGGAGGAACTCGGCGTGGAATTGCCTCAATGAGGGCAACGTGGCGTTGAGCCAATCATCGTTTCTGCGGACAATGAAATGGTCATGGCCATGCGGCGTCCATTGCCAGAAATGACACTGATCGAGATCGGCGCACAGCATCTCGATCTGCATCTGCGCCATGTAATGCGGCTGCTCGTTGATCGTCTTGAAGACGGGTGTGGGGAAATTGCGCAGGCCGTAGGGACATTTCACCTCGATCAGACGATTATCTGATACGAAGCCATCGGGGCTGGCCCCCAACCAATCATCGTAAGGGATGAAGGGTGCCGACTCCACAGTTTCACCCGTCTCCCATTCGAACGCCTGGAGGGCCTGCGGCTCCATCGCCGCGCCCCATTCGGTGGCCGGGTTGGTGGCGAACTCGCTGCTTGCCTGGTGAGAGGCGCGTACCATGCTGCGCATGACGTCGGCGCGGGTCATGTAGGGGGAGAGGCCGAGGATGGCGCCCACTACGGAGCCTGTGACCCGGTTCAGGCGGGCGGCGTGCCATTCGGGGGAGCGTTGGGGGATCATACAAGCCAACCTTGTGACCAAGCGAAAGCAGTGGCCGCAGCCGATGGGATGGCAATATTCAGCCAGTGGGCTTTTTGCCCCCGGATTGCCATCATTGCCAAAATGAAGCCAAACCAGATAAGCAGGAAAAGACTAATGATATTAATATACATTTTCTTATTCCTCCATCGCCGCGCGGGCGCGCAGGGCGGCGGCAGCCTCCCGGCGGTTGCCTGCGCTCATCGTGTAATCGCGAGCCCAGAATGTCCGCTCGCTACCATCGGCGCGGGTGCAGATCGTCTTCGTGCCGGCGTCATTCGTGCGGATGGCGGCATAAGCTGCGTCCGGCTCGAACAGCGCGACCTCGACTTCCACGTCCAGCGCGTTGCAGGTTCCGCCCGAGGCCAGCACCCGCTCCGCCAGCGCCAGAAGGTCATCGCGCTTGGTCATTTCTTCATGTTCCATGATAGTATTGCTCCAATCATATATAAAGCAGATACTAATGCGTAGTTATTGTCCGGTTTGTCAGCTATCAAGCCAATAATAGATAGCATCAAACATGCTATGAATAACATCGTGTTCATTTGTTCCTCCGCTCTTTATCCTCGCCCCGCCATGACAGGCGGGGTCCGGTAAGGAGTGGATTATGTTGCGTTTTTTAACTTTTTACCTTTGACGTGAGGATTGTTTTCACCGATCCTTGTTTTGCAATATTCTATAAATCTCGGCGCATTTAGGTTTTCCTTCTGCGTTCCCCAAGATAGGTTTTCAGGCCTATTATTTAGAGCATTTTCATCTGCGTGAAGGACGTACTTTTTGCCTTCTGGCGCTGGTCCATGAAAGGCTTCGCACACGGCTCTATGTATTTTTAGATTGCCGTATTTTTTGTTAAAAAGACCGTAATACTCATGACGAGCATTCTTTGAGGCCTTTCTTTTAACACCATAAGTCGGTTTTGGATTGTATTTTCTGAATCCGCCATAAGGAAGGCGTGCTTCCCCATCTGGAAGTTTCACTCTTCCCCAAGAGGACGCAACAAGTCCTGGGTAGGATGGCACCGGCATCCAGATTTCTTCGTCCATAAGACCTCCGTTAGAATTGATACGGTATCGCTTCTAACGGAGGCTCGCAAGTCCGCACAACAGATTTTCATCCTGTCGTGGCTGTACGGACTTAATTAAAAGGCACGTCGTCGCCCAAATCATCATCCTCAAACATCGGTGCCGCGGCACGCTTGGGTGCAGGACCGGCGGAGATTTCGGATGCCTTGGGCTTGGCGGCTTGGAGCCAGTTGCCCTTCTTCTCGCCCTGTTCCCAAACACCAAGGTTTGCCACGAACTGCGCCCCGATCAGCGCTGTGCCCAACTGCGGATCGGTGGGCCGCGCCGTCAGCTTGGCCAGCTTGCCCTTGGCATTGGCGTCGATCGCAAGCAGCATGCGCTGATGCTTCTCGCGCTTGATCTTGGCCTTAGCCTGGTCCTTTTGGCCGGGGTCCAATTCGTCCGCCCACAGCTTGAAAAACAGCACGCGGTTGGCATAGCCCTCCGGCTTCAGCACGCGGCATTTGAGGTTCACGAACTCCTGCGTGATTTCGTAACCTGTCTTCCACGCGGCATCCTCTACCGCCACAAGGACGCTAGTGCCCTTCGGAATAACATCGAAGTCGCCACCGCCTGCGCTGAACTCCTTCTCGGGCTCGATCGCGGTGCCGTCTTCCTTGGACCAAAAACTAGCCATTGCTCTTCTCCTCAAAACCAAAATACAAACCAGCTACAAAAAAAATCGCGCTAGCTGTAGAATTGCCTACTGCGACATGAAAGCAGGACATTATGATGCAAATAGCTAGCAGCATCACTCTTCTCCCTCCGGCTCACCAGCCTCACCCTCATCTTCCATCACGACCTTGGCGGCCGCCTTCTTTTCCGCTGCGGCCTTCTCGCGCAAGAAACGGTAGATGGGGTTTTCGCCGAAGCCGAATGGGAGGTCTTCAGCGATTCCCATCCTGTTCTTGCTGACATTGGCCGGCGTCAGATAGGTCACAAGAACCCGATCACCCGTCGTGATCGCCTTGCCAGGCTGCGACCTCTGGTCACCCTTGCCCTTGACGGCATCCTTCACCAGCACTTCCTGCTTGATGAAGCCCACCAGATCCACGCTATCGACGTAGTGGCGCAGGGACTTCTTGTGCAGGCGAAGGCTGTAGGACGTGTAAGGATCGGCATCCGGCGGCTCGATACGGATGATGTCGGAATGGCCGATGAAGATCGTGGACATGCCGCGCTCCCGCCGCAGAACATCCGCAGCCTTCCGTACCAGGCCATGCTTGGCGGCAACCGCTTCGTAGCCGGCGCCGTAGCCACCAGCGGCTTTGGCGAGGCTCCCCGCGTCCCCGATCACAGATCGCGCGAAGATCTCATCTAACCCGCCGATGCTGTCGATAATCAGCGTCTTGAAGTCGTGATCCTCTTTCCGCAGATCATTCATCTGTGCCCAGAATACGTCCTCATTGTCGATAATGTCGGGGGATATGGGGCGCCGTGCATCAGGCATGTCGCTGGGGACTTCCTCGCCCTCCGTTCGCAGGAGATACGGCTTGAGGAAGGTGCTGGCCAAGCTGGTCTTGCCGGTGTTCGGCGGGCCGCTGATGGTGCCGACGATGGCCTTGCTGGGTGAGGCGCGCTTTGTGGCTAGGGGCATTATGCGTCCTTTCTAACTGAAAATAAATCTGGGTGGCGGCGCGCACAAACCATTGCGCATGTCCATCCGCACAAGACTTTTGCGTCCCATCCGATCAGTTTTTCTACAACGATGGATGCGATGATAACTATCAGAGTTATCAGGATTGTGATGGCGGCCCTCATGACCGAGGATCCCGGATGATGCGGTAGGCGATGATGCAAACTTCAGAAGGAATATCCCTCTGCCAATGTAGAGAGCCAATCCAACCATCCGCTTCAGTACCGTTGCCAAATCGCACTTCTCCTTTGGTACCGTTCGGCACAGGACACTCACCCCCCTCCCACTTGATCCACCCATGCGCGTCGACACGCACGCGGGGCTTGATATCGAGGGCGGTCATGGCTGCATCTTGGCGCGCTCTGCCAGCATGGCGTCGGCAATGGTATATGCCATGCCAGCGCAAAGCTTAAGAGCGTAATCTGGTTTAATGCCACCAGAATCCGCTAAGGCGTTGGCTTGTTTCCAGCATAGAGAAACTGCCTGCCCTGCAAACCAGTCGCGCAGGGTCATGCCGCCATCTAAACTGAACGTTGACGGCTTCGGAAAGACGCTGGGATTCTCGCTCATACCTCACCTCGGGCTTTGCGGATGGCATTGATAGCCATATCGAGCGCTTCATCTTCAATGGGGCTGCTCGCTACAGCAGCTTCCAACGCCTCCAGCAGTTCGGGGGCTGCTGCGATGAGGTGGGCGTTGGCCATGTTGTGGAAGATGACGTGTTCCGTGGCATTCATTACATGAACACCGTTCGCCTTCAGCCCATCCGCCACAATTTCTCCGGACGGATGGTTCCAGATTTTATGCCACTCCCACTTTCCCGGCGTGTGTCCAGCCATCACTTGTCTCCCGCTTCGGGATGACGCCAGTGTGTAGGGCGGTAATAGACGTACATCGCGCCATCCGTGGTCCACCACAAGTTCCCACGTCGCATAAGGCGCTGCTCGTTACGGCAACCATCATTATCATCGATCTTGGTGTCGAGAGGAATGCCTTCTGGTGACGGTGCGGTATGCCATTGTTGTTGTCTCACTATCTCTTCCCTTCTCTCTCTTCCTACGCTTGCAACCTAGGGCGCTTGGGGGTAGGGTGTCAATGCGTATTTTTAATCGGAGTTGAAGAATGACCAAGAAGGAAGCGCTGGCCCATTTCGGGGGGAGCATGCGCAAGCTGGCCGAGGCTCTGGGACTTAGCACGCAGGCCGTACACCGTTGGCCGCAGGAAAAGGTGCCGGAACTGCGCCAATACCAGATCAGGGATATCCTTGCCAAGCGTGACGCATGATGACCGCGGCAGGGGGCAACCGCCACCACGATTTCGAGGCGGTCAAGGCGAATTACCCTCTTCTGGAGGAAGTGCGCCGCCATGCCAGGATGAAGAAGGCGGGGCAGGAGTGGGTGGGTCTGTGCCCATTCCATGACGAGAAATCGCCGTCCTTTCTGGTCAATCCGCAGAAGGAGAAGTTTAAGTGTCACGGCTGCGGAAAGGCTGGCGACGTGGTGGATTTCGTGCGTCTGCTGAAGGGCTGCTCGGTGGCAGAGGCGATCGAGGAAATCACAGGCGGAAAGGTAGCGGTGCTTGGCGAGGCCGCGCGCGGTGAACGTGAACGGCTGCGGGAGGATCGCGAGATGGAAGAAGCCCGCCGCAAGGAACAGGGATCGCGCGCCGCGCAAAGGCGATGGGATGCCGCCGCACCGTTTATGGGCGCCCACCCCTATCTGGCGGCAAAGGGCATCACGGATCTTGTTGAAGAATTGCTATTGGCGCGCGTTGAGGCGGACGGCAGCACGCTGTTGATCGACATGGACGGGCCAGACGGCGAATTGCAGTCGGTGCAGGCTATCAGCCCCGGCGGCGACAAGAAATTCCATGCCGGCGCACCATCCAAGCTGGCTCGCAAATATATCGGCATGTCGTTCGGCGGTGCTACGATCGTCTGCGAAGGTTTCGCTACCGGGTGCAGCATCTACCAGGCACGCGCAGATCGTGTCTGCGTCACCTTTTCCGCCGGAAATATGGAGGCCGTGGCTCGGCAGTTGCATAAGGACGACGTGCCGATCGTGCTGGCGCCGGATAAGGATCAGCTTGCCCATTTCGAGGAAATCGGTCGCGAGTTGGGGTGCCCTGTCATTTCTCCTGCCGTGCCGGGGGCCAAGGCCGACTTCAACGATCAGCATCAGGAATCGGGGCTGGATTCGGTACGGGCCACGATCACCGATGGCTTACGGGATTACGCCGCCAGGATCGAGCGCGAAAAGCGTGATCTGGAACGCGAGAACGAGCCGCTGGACCTGTGGACACGTACGCCCGTTCCCGGCTTCCCCGAGGCCATGTTGCCGCCGTTGATCGCGCGCTTTGCCAAGGTGCGCGCTGATATGGTGGGGTGTGATCCATCCGGCATGGCCATGGCGGCCATTGCCGCATGCGGCGCGGTCATCAAGGACAGCATCAGGCTGAAGATGAAGCGCCACGATGACTGGAAGGAATCGGCCCGCTTGTGGGTCATGCTGGTAGGCGATCCCAGCCGCAAGAAATCACCTATCCTCTCCGGTGCCACGCGCCGGGTGGCCCAATTGGATAAGGAGATGATCGTCACCTACGGACGTGCGCTGCGGGACTGGAACGAGGACAAGGAAGGCGAGCCGCCTACGCCGCACAGACTGCGGATCGAGGACATCACCCCTGAAAGCGCCGCGGAGGTGTGCGCCGCCAATCCTGAGGGTGTGCTGTCGCTTCAGGATGAGTTGTCGGGGTGGTTCGGCGGGATCGAGAAATACTCAGGGGGCAAGGGTGGCGCCAAAGATCGCGCGTTCTGGCTCCAAGCCTACAATGGCGGCCATTACGCAGCGGACAGGATCGGCCGCAAGGCGTCGTTCGTGGAGAATCTGTCTATCAGCATGGTTGGCGGTGTTCAGCCTGATCCCATCCGCCGGATCATGCAGGGGGCTACTGATGATGGTCTGATCCAACGGTTCCTACCCATCATGTTGGCAGACCCGACGCTGGGCAAGGATGTGGAGATGCCCGATGTGGCGTTCGAATATGATGGGCTGATCGACCGGCTACACCAGATGAGGCCGCCGGAGACGTTCCTGGGGTATCAATGCCTGACTTTTGATGACGAGGCGCAGGCCCTTCGCAATGATTTGGAAGCCAGGCATCTGGCCATGATGGTGGCTTTCGAGGGGGTCAACCGGAAGATCGCATCGCACTTCGGGAAGTACGACGGCATGTTCGGCCGGCTGTGCGTGATCTTTCATGCCATAGAATGCGCCACAGAGGCCCCAGGAGAGGCGCTGCGGCCCGTAGTGGGGGTGACCACCGCAAAGCGTGCTGCGGACTTCCTGCACCGGTTTCTGAGGCGTCACGCGCTGGCGTTCTATACCAACGTCGCGGGGCTCTCCGACGATCACGACATCATGACCGATGTGGCGGGGTACATCCTTGCTCACAATCTGGAGCGCGTTTCGTTGCGGACGTTGGGCCGCGGTACGCGGCGGATGCGCAAGCTGACCAATTTCGAGGGTCATGCGATCTTCGAACAGATGGTAGCGCACGGCTGGCTGGAGGAGGATAGCAAGCGATCCGATGCACGGGCGTGGGGGGTCAATCCGCTGGTTCACACGCTTTACGCCGATCGAGCGGCGCAGGAACGGGTCAAAAGCGAGGCTGCGCGCAAAATCGTGCGAGATGCGTTGGACGGCGTTTAAGCACGGTTCGTCGTGTTAATGTGGAGGGACTGTCACCGAATGTCCCTTACGCACGTACAGAAAATTCAATCTCTCTTTTTCTTAACATAGGTGTATTTCGGGGCGGTTGAGCGTTTCGCGTGCGTAAGGGACAGTTGGTGACGCTATTTTGCGGTGAATGGAGTTGAGATAGGCGTTGACACCCAACGCTGACGGGGCCATAAGGGTGGCACAGGACGCAACCAACCACCCTCTCTTTAGGAGACTTCTGATGTTCGTTCGTTCCGCCCCTTTCGTTAAGACGACCCGCGAATGGGCTGCTCTTGCTCCCCGTCGCAGCTTCGACGCTGCCGCCCGCGCCTTCGCTAGGGCGAACATGGTGGCGGTCATCATGATGGGTGACGATAGCGCTGTTTCCTACCTCCACGATGTTGAGAGTGGCAAGGTGGTTAAGACCATGCATCGGAATGTGGAGTGGGTGGCATGAAGGGGGATCTTCGCTGCGTCGATGGGATGTTGATCCGTCACGATCCCCAATATGACGATCCGTATTTGGAGACTGGCGTGGGTCAGTGTCCGGATTGTTCTGGGGATGGATGCGGCGATGACGGCGAGCCGGTGATTAAGGTTGGCCGCTCACAAAAATGGTTGTCATACGCTGAAAGGCGTTGACACCCACCCAAACCGGGGGTAGAGGTGGTGCATCAGACGAGATGGAGAGAGGTAATGGACTTTTATACGAAGCGGCGTCCTGTTGATGGTTGTCGTTATGGCTTGGGCTTCAAATCCAAAAACCAGCTTCCCTGGGTTATGATCTGGAAAGAATGGTGGTATGAGGGCGGGATTGTGGACGCTAGGGTGGTTTTTTCCACTAGGTGTAAGTTTGTATGAGCAAGCCAAACCAGTTTCCCTGCGGCCACGACCGCTCCGAATGGAATAGCAAGGCTCGCGGCGACCGCCCCACGGGCGTCAAGTGCCGGATCTGTGCGAACGAGCGGGCAAGGGTGTCGATCAAAAAGATTCGTGCTGAGCGGAAGAAAGATGTTGACCCCAACCCATCCTAAGATATTGTCGCCCTAGGCCCCATCCCGGCGCCTGTTCGAAAGCCGGGGTATCCTCCCTATGAGGGAGATCATCGATGCAAGATCGTGTTGTAATCCACGCCGTCCATGGCGGCCATGTCCTCTACAGCCGCCGGGATATCCCGTTCAACGTGATGGGATCGGTGTCGCGGCCGCGGTATTTCTATCTGCCGCGCAGCGTGTTTGAGAAGCGGTATGGGGAGGTGGCTCGTGGCTGACGATCTGGCGGCAACGCTTGCCGAGCGAGGCGCGCGGTATGGGGATTTCACGGATCATGCTGAAATATCGCAGGAGATCCAAGATGCCATGAACACGAAGGCTGGGTGGCAGCGACTTTCTTCGGTGCAGCGCCAAGCCCTCACCGTCATTGCGGACAAGATCGCCCGCATCCTGAACGGCGATCCGAACTATCGCGACAATTGGCATGACATTGCTGGCTATGCCCGGCTGGCTGAGGAGCGGTGTGATGGGTAACGCAGTGGAAGACTGGGGTCCCGAGATCCCCATCGTGGATGGGGTGCGGCCGGTGTGGTTGGGGGATAGGGATTCTGTTCTGTGGGCGAAGGGGTGTGTTCGCTTTCGCCACAGGGCTGCCGCCGCCGATCTTCAGTGGGGGCCATTTTACGGGATGCCCCTTGGCCCGTCTGTAGATGCAATCAAGCTCCCTCGCACCCACTGGTCCTACCTCCCCCTCTCCCGCGGCTTCGAGCCTTGGGCTGGTGGGGATGAGGCGCCGGGGGATTGGGATGGGGGTGAGGTGTTGTTCCGTGAAGGCCGGCTGTCTTCGAAGCAGGTGTGGACGTGGCGACATATTGGCTCGCAGACCGACATCATCGGCTACCGCCGCCGCGGGGAGGTTGCCGTTATTCCTGTGCCCGATCCCGACATCGTGACCATCAAGCGGATGACGGAGGCGGAGGCGCGCGACATGGCCAAGGGCCTGTTCTTGGCCAGCGGCCCAGATGCGCAGGTTTGTAATTACTCCATAGCCGTCATGCAGCATCTCGGCCTCATCCGCCCCGGCCCCACCCGTGCCCAGCGCATCGCCACCGAGACCGGCCTTGCTGTGGCGGACGTGGAGCGGGTCATCGCGGCGATGAAGGAGGTGGGGTGATGGACTATTTAGCTGATTTCGTGTTGGCGATTGTTGGCGGTCTCATTGGATCTTCAATCGTGATCCTTCTCAAAGGCGGCTTCTCATGACCAAGCGCGAAGAAGCGATCGAGGGGGCGGCGCGGGGTATTTTTGTCTCTTTTTGCAAGATAACAAGATATGGCTCAGATTCTGACAATCGATATTGGGAATCATCCAAAGAAGATTTTTTCGAAGCTGCCACCGCCGCCTTCGACGCCGCGCTTGAGGTGCTGGGGGAGCCGGGGGAGGAGATGATTTGGGCTGGTGATGTTGAGATGAGTGTAGAGTCGCACAGGATGCCGGGCCCGGATGTAATCTTCCGTGCCATGCTCGCCACCCTCGCGCGGAAGGAGGACTGAATGGAGGATATAACCGCAGTCCGCATCATCGCCGCCCTAGCTGCTCTCATTTTCATCATGGCGGTGTTTTTATGAACGAGAAAGTTAGAATCACCAATCGTCTCAATCATATCAAGAGCGTGTTCGTGAGCGATGCCAAAGCCGTTACGGCTGCGGCTCGCGCGGACAATCTTCGCCGTGTCCTGTGCCCACTCGGCTGTGGGCTGACATACCTGCCTGAAGGGAGAGAGAGGCATGACTGGATTCATCATGAAGATTAATTCATTGGCGGCCTCGCTTTTTGTGGCGGGGTGGGTTATGTTGGGTGGACGCCTCAAGCGAGGCTGAAAGGTTTTTCAAACGGTGCTGAAACAATGGCTCGCGTAGGTGACGGAACGCCCGGTCCTGGGCGACCGAAAGGCTCGGTGAACAAGTCTACCGCGACTATGAAGGCCGCGATCGAGAGCGTGTATCAGGCCCTCCAAGAGGGCAGCGGCAAGCCACATGGTCACTTCATCGAATGGGCCAAGGACAACGAGACCGAGTTCTACAAGCTGGCGGCCAAGCTGATTCCCATTCAGGTTGGTGGCGATCCGAATGGGGTTCCGGTCGCTTTCCAAAAGATCGAGCGCGTGGTGGTTGATCCACAGAAACTTAGCTCTTTGGAAAATCCTTCTGGTAGTTGGACAGTGGGTATGGAAGATTAAGAGATAGATGGTTTGACCACCCTCCGTATCCAAACCCCGCGTTGGGCTGTGCCTTTTCTTCAGCCTTCGCGCTACAAGGCGGCTTACGGGGGGCGCGGCTCGGGGAAGTCCCACTTCTTCGCTGAACTGCTGGTGGAGCGGTGCCTGATGAAGCGGACGCGCGCGGTCTGCATTCGCGAAGTGCAGTTGTCGCTCAAGGAATCGGTGCGGCAGCTTATCATCGACAAAATCCGCGATCTTGGGGTGCAGGACAGTTTCGAGGTGTTGGAGGCGGAAATCCGCGCGCCACATGGCGGCCTCATCATCTTTCGCGGCATGCAATCGTACAACGCTGAGACGATCAAGTCTCTTGAGGGCTATGACATCGCGTTCATCGAAGAGGCGCAAACGCTATCTGCCACTTCGCTACGGATGCTGCGGCCTACCATTCGTGCGCCTGGTTCGGAGATCTGGGCGGCGTGGAACCCGCGGCATGATACCGACGCGATCGATGATTTTTTTCGGGGCTCGCAGCCGCCGTCGAATGCTATCATCGCGCGGGTGAACTGGTCGGAAAACCCGTTCTTCCCTGAAGAACTGCGGCAGGAGATGCTGGATGATCGCCTGCGCGATGCTGAGATGGCCGCGCACGTGTGGGATGGCGGCTATGAGATCGTGTCTGAGGGGGCGTATTACGCCCTTCTGCTGGCGCAGGCCGAACAGGATGGGAGGATAGGCGATTTCCCTTACGACCCGGCCTTGCCGGTGCTGACGGCGTGGGATTTGGGCGTAGACGACTATACCGCTATCTGGTTCTTGCAGGAGAAGGCCAACGTCGTCACCGCGATTGATTTCTATGAGGCGTCGGGTGAGGGCGCGGAGGAATTGGTGCGGATGGGCCTGCCCGAACTGGCGCCGGCAAAGGAGCGTGAGCCTGGCTGGGACGCGGGGGATCGGCCTTATCGTTATGGCCGGCACTATTTTCCGCATGACGTAAAGGTGCGGGAGTGGGGCGCTGGACGTTCGCGCATCGCGACGTTGCAGGGCTTGGGGCTTACGTCGATTAACGTCGGGCTGGCGGTCAATCCTGCGGAGCGTGTCAACGCTGTGCGCAAGGTGCTGCCGTTCGTGCGGTTCAACAAGGCGACGACCAACGTGGGCTTGAAGCATCTGCGCGGCTACTCGCGCAAGTGGAACAAGAGCATGGAAACCTACAGTGGCCCGCTTCACGACGAACATAGCCACGCGGCCGATGCGTTCGGGGAATTCGCCATCAACTGCCACCTGTCCAGGCCCGCTGTAGTTGCGCCGGTGAAGAACCCGCCGGACCTATCGCCATCGTCCAGAAAGCGTGCTACGATGGGTGGAGCATCGGCTTGGGGCTAAGATTTACATGATCGTCACTGACGCCAACCGCGACGGCATCGTTTTCGGCTCCACGGCTACACAGACGTTGCCGGCTGCTACCGTGGGCGATGCGCCGCAGATCGATAAGCTGCGCAAGCGGTTTGATGAGGCGCGGGAGGATATCCACGGTAGCCGTGAGAAGGCGCAGACCGATCGCGATTATTACGATGGGCCGAAGCAGCTATCGTCTGAGGTGCGCTCGATCCTGAAGGCGCGGATGCAGCCGCCGATCTACACGAATCGTGTGCGTCCTGCGGTCAACGGCGTTCTGGGGGTATTGGAGGCTGGCCGGCGCGACCCCAAAGCCCTGCCCCGCAACCCCGACGATGAGGGCAGCGCGGACGTTTGCACCAAGACGTTGCGGTTCATCAACGATCAGTCCAAGTTCAACGACACGCAGATGGACGTGGCGGAAAACTTCTTCATTGAAGGCACGGGTGCCGTGCTGGTGGAGATGGTGGACGAAAAGATCGTTCCCACGCAGATCCGATGGGAAGAGTTCTATTTCGATCCCTACTCGCGGCGTTCCGACTTCAAGGACGCGCGCTACATGGGCGTGGCGAAGTGGATGGACGCCACTCAGTTGATGGAACGTTATCGTGTTCGTATCAACGAGATTGGTGATCCTCTATCGCCCAATGGCGTTGCCGGCGTCGATAACTCGTGGGCTGATCGCCCTGAGGGTGGCACGGCGTGGGTGGATCGCCGTCGTCGTCGTGTCATGCTGGTGGAGGAATATGCCATCGAGCAAGGTCGGTGGATGCGTACGGTCTATATCGCAACCGGTGTGCTGGAGTATGGTCCTTCGCCCTATGTGGACGAGAAGGGCACGGCAGTCTGTCCGATCGAGGCCGTGTCCTGCTACATCGATCGCGACAACGCGCGTTATGGCATGGTGCGGGATATGATCCCGATCCAGGATGAGGTGAACGCCTCGCGGTCGCGGTCGCTGCATCTGATGAATTCTAGGCAGGTGCAGAATGTCGATCCATCCGCGCCTCCTGTGGACGATGGCACTGTCCGCATTGAGGCGGCTAAGGCCGATGGTGTTATCCCACAGGGCTGGCAGATCGTATCCACTGCCGAACAGACGCAAGCCAATCTCCTGCGGATGCAGGAAGCCAAGTCAGAGATCGAGCGTATGGGGCCAACGCCTGCCGTGCTTGGACGGCAGGAGGGGGCAAGCCAGAGTGGCCGTGCGAGGCTGGTATCGCAGCAGGCTGGGCTTACTGAACTGGCACGTCCGATGGGGCGCCTGCATGGGTGGGTCTTGAGAGTCTATGAACAGATGTGGTTTCGCGCCAAGCAATACTGGACCGATCCCATGTGGATTCGCGTCACGGACGACATCAAGACGGCAGAGTTCTTGAAGGTCAACGAGCCTGTCATGGGGCCGACGATGGCACCCGCGGTCAATCCCCAGACTGGTGAGCCTGTGGCCGATCCCGTGACCGGCCAGCCCATGATGATGCCGACGATTGGCCAGGTCGATACCAAGAATCGCTTGGCGGATCTGGATATGGATATCATCCTGGATCAGGACGACGATACCGCCAACCTCCAGCAGGAGGTTTGGGCGGAGATCATGGAACTGCTGCGGCTGGGTATGTCGCCATTTTCGCCGGAATTCGAGATTGCGGTTGAGATGTCGCCGCTGTCCGACAAGGGGCGCATTCTTGAGCGCCTGAAGGCCAAGCGCGAGGAGATCCAGCAGGCGCAGGCTGCGGAGGCACAGGCGCAGCAAGAGGCGCAGGCCAAGGCCGCTGAGATTGGCGAAGCCACGGCGGCTGCGGATATCGAGAACAAGAAGGCCGATACCGCGGTGAAGGTGGCGAACGCTCTGAAGATCACGGCAGAACGGCACGGCTCCGAACTGGAGCAGGAGAAAGTGCTGGAGGGGGAGGAAGGTGAGGGTTCGGAAGCTTAGCGGCCATTAATTACGAGCGCACCGCTTTGCCCATGCCGCGTCCTTCAATACCGTTGGGCGGCCGCGGTTAGGGAGCATTCCGAAGGTTAGTGCTGGACCCTCCACCATCACCTGAAAGAGCGCTCGACCAAAGAGAAACCGTGTGTTTACGCCTTACACGCCGTCTTTCCGGCTGTCGTGCCCCCTGAACCATCAGGTCATGCTAGCGAACCATGCATGGCGGGATTTGAACCCGCTTTTCCTTACCAAACCTCGGCAAACGAGCAGGAATCGAACCTGCATTCTCGAATATAAATACAGCTTACCCACTTTACGTCAAGCATCTTGAGTGGTATCAGAATACCGCCGTGTCCTCATAGCACGTTAACTATGAGCCGCCGCCGGGTCGGGCGCTGCGTAATCCCCACGATACGGGGAGTGGAGATGGTATGGCAGATCTTGTGGACGAAGTTTTCGGAAGCACCCCGGCAGAACCGGAAGTAGTTGCTGAAAGTCCCGATCCACAGCCGGAGCCACAGCCTCAGATTGAGGTGAAGGAGCCGGAGCCCGAACCAGAGCCCAAGGAAGACGATCGGCGCGTACCGCTGACTGCGCTTCTGGACACTCGGGACCGGGCGAAAGAGGCTGAACGGCGCGCCGAAATCGCGGAACAACGTATCCGCGAGTATGAGGCCGCAAAAAGCCCTGCCAAAGCGCCAGATCCATATGATGATCCGGACGCTTATAATGCGTACGTCGAAGCAAAGGTGGAAGAGCGTCTCGTTGGAGAGAGGTTCCAGATCAGCGATTTGATGGCGCGTGACAAGCACGGGGATGAGGCTGTGGAAGCAGCCGTCGAGTGGGCCAAGGGTCGCGCGCAAGCAGATCCTACGTTCGCCGCCGGCTACATGAAAGAGCGCAACCCCATCGACTGGATCGTCAAGCAGCACAAGCGGGATGCTATCCTGAGCGACCTTGGCGATGACCCTGTGGCTTATGCCCGGAAGATTGCCGAACGCGAAGGCTGGTTGACCGCACCGACGATTGCGGCACCCGCCGTAGTCGCACCGGCATCCAGGCCCGCGGCTCCGCCTCGTTCGATTGCTTCCGATGTTTCTGCGTCGGTAAGCGCCCCGGACAATAGCGACCCTCTCGCGGATTTGAATGCTATCTTCAATAAGAGGTAGCAATGGCAGAAGTCGTTCTTGCAACCGCGCTCCAGAAGCAGACTTGGAGCACGGATCTTACCAAGGAATATGTCCGTGAGTCGGGCATTCTGCCCTACATGGGCACCGATGACGCTTCGATCTTTCGTGTTCGCAACGAACTGAAGAACGAAGCTGGCGATACGATCAACTTCCCGCTGGTGCAGCGCATCAAGGGGCGCGGCGTCCGTGGTTCGGAAGTCCTGAAGGGCAACGAGGCCGATCTTGGCCTTGCCAACACGGCGGTCCGCGTTGACTGGATTCGGCAGGGCGTCAAGCTGCCCAAGTCCACGACGTTTCGCACCGCAATCGACATGTGGGGCGCCTCCAAGCCGCAACTGCGGACGTGGAGTGCGGAACTGCTGCGTGACGACACGCTGGCGGCGCTTCAGCAGATCATCGTACCGGGCACGCTTGATGCCAATGGCCTTCCTGGCACGGACCAGCAGGTCAATTACAACGTGTCGAACGCCACGCAGCGCAACACCTATCTGGTCAACAACAGCGACCGGATCGTGATGGGCAATGCTCGTGCGAACATCTCGTCGGGCAATTGGGCCACGTCGCTCGGCAACGTCTCGGTGGCAAGCGGCCAGTCTTCGGCGGCGCACCTTCGCCTGCTGAAGTCGATCGCCAAGACGGCGGGCAAGAACACGCCCACGAACAGCACGACAGCGTTCACGACCAACATCCGGCCTTATAAGTCGGACATGACGGCAGGACGCGAATGGTTCGTGTATTTCGTTGGTAGCCGCGAGTTTGGCGTGCTGTCGCAGGACCCGACCATCGTCCAGATCAACACCGCCTCGCGCCCGCGCGAAGCTGGCGGCGTAGATAGCAACCCGCTGTTCCAGGACGGCGATCTGATGTTCCAGGGCATCCTCATCCGCGAAGTGCCGGAACTGGACGATCAGATCCTGCTGGGTGCGGGTGGCTCGGGTGCCGATCTGTCGTTCGGCTACTTCTGCGGCCAGTCGGCTGTCGCGGTGGCTTACGGCATGGCGCCGCGGGTGGTCGAAGATCTGCGCGAAGACTATGATTTCCGGCCTGGCATGGCGATCGAAGAACTGCGCGGTATCGCAAAGACCTCGTTCGGCGGCGTTCAGTACGGTGTCGTCACGTCCGTCACCGCTGTTCCGCCCCAGGTCTAAGGAGGATTTGACATGGTAGCTTACACCAGCCTTCAGAAGACTGCCCCCACCTATCCCGTTTCGGGTGTGGGTCTGGGCGGTCGCACGTCGCACCACGGACGCGCGTCGTTCGTGGTCAATACCGCGCTTCTCGCGGGTGATACCATCGCCCTTATGCGCCTGCCTCCGCGCGCTCGCGTCAAGTCGGGCCTCATCAAGTCGGACGCGGTGGATTCGGCAACGGGCGTGACCTACAACGTCGGCATCGTCGGTACGCCTGCGCTGTTCTTCTCGGGGTCCACCGTGGGCCGCACGGGTGGTGGCGTCGATCGCACGCTGGCGTTTGCCGGCACCGATTACGTCACGGCAGGCTTTACCGAAG
>Ga0182211_1000023_pt1 | contig 40294 bp, 55 predicted proteins | sample G5R1MG_20_FD_129660 | JGI IMG/M metagenome (GOLD analysis project Ga0182211, IMG submission 129660) | Switchgrass phyllosphere microbial communities from Michigan, USA - G5R2_MAIN_03OCT2016_LD1 MG | ecosystem: Host-associated > Plants > Phyllosphere > Phylloplane/Leaf | place: USA: Michigan... | reverse complement strand
GGCCACCACGTACATGCGGTTCTTGGTGTCCCTCGCGGCCGTCAGCTGGACCTGCGCCATCTTCGCCTGGACGATCTCCCGGTCCTGCTCGCTCATCTTGGCCAGCAGCGCGGTGTACTCGCTCACGACAGCGGCCTCACGTTGTTGGGGGAGTAGTCGCGGGAGTGGACGAAGCCAGCGTCCGTGTGGAAGCCCCAGTCCTTCTCCTTCGGCAGGGTGGCGAACAGGCTGACGCAGTCGGAGCTGGTCTCCACGATGGCGTGGACGGAGCCGCTCGACCGCACGACCACGTCGCCCGGCAGGCGGGTCGCGGTGCCGACCAGCACGTTGGTGCCGGCCTCGTACATGTTCTCGCGGTACCAGCCGTCGACCACGAGGGTGACGTTCGGCCACGGGTGGCAGTGCGGGTCGTCCGCGTCGCTGCGGGCGTACTCGTGCATGTACAGGTTCTCGAGCTCGCTCGGGATCATGCCCGCGTAGCCCAGCAGCTCGGCGGGGTCGTCGTACAGCGGAACCTGACCCTTGCGGGCCAGCATCCAGCGGTTGATGTAGGCGTTCCCGTTCCGCTCGATGCGCTGGTTGGGGTCACGGCTCATGCGCACGTGGAGCAGCGCCCCGCTGATCAGGTCGACCAGCGCGGGCGACACCGCTTGTTGGTACAGTCGGAAGTCGGTCATTCAGAGCCTCTTGAACTTGATTGCGTTGGGGTCCGGGTTGCTGATGATGGCCTTCGCCAGCTCCCGTACGTACTCGGGGTCCGCCCGCTGGAAGGGCGGCAGGCTGTCCGGGTCGGGGTGGTCTATGCGGTCCAGGGGGTTCTCGCCCAGGATCTGCTTCCGACGACGGGCCAGCGACTGGATCTTGGTGGACAGGTCGTAGTTGTCCAGGGTGGCGTTGCCCTCCCTGCGGAGCTTCTTCCGGGCGTCCACGATGCTGTCCGAGATCTCCCGGAGCTCGGCCATCTCCTCTTCGGTCAATGCTACCTCCTCTTGGTCAAAATAAAAGCCCCACGCTCGCTTACCTCAAGGGCTATGCGTACGTGGGGCTTCTACCGCGCGGCGTCGGGACGCGACTTTCGGGGACCGGACAGACCTGCGGCTGTCGTCGTTTGAGGGCGGTCAGCTACTACGACCCTCCCTTCGCGGCGCGTGGGGCAGTTTAACGTCAGTGCCTAGGACGTGTGCGGGTTACTCCGCCTCGGTGGTCGCGTCAGCGCCCTCGGCGGCCTTCGCCTCGCGCTCCGCTTTCTCGCGGGCCATGCGCTCGCGGTACTCCTGCAGGCCAGCCGCGGCCTGCGGCGAGACCTCGCGCTTCGGCTTGCCGGCCGCGTACGACTCGAGGACGCGGTCCTTGTTCTCGACGACGAACTGAGCCAGGCGCTCGTTGCCCTCGGCGACCTCGGTCAGCTGACGCAGCGCCTCGGCGGCCTTCTCCTCGTCGTTCATGCGCTTGACGGTCGGCCAGCGGAACGAGTCGCGAGCGGTCTCGATGTTGTCGAGGACGATGCGCGCCTTCTTGGTGTCGATCGCGCGACCCTCGGCTGCCGCCGCCGCGATCTCGGCGAACGCGACCTCGAGCTGCTTGGTCTCGGACTTCGACACGCGCTTGATGACGCCCGCCTCGAACGCGCTCTCGACGCTCTCCTGGTTGTCGAGCAGCCAGTCGATGATCTTGTCCTGGTTGTCGCCGGCCGCGATGAACGTCTTGAACGCGTCGACCTTCTTGGGGCGACGGAGGAAGTCCTGCGCCTCGGCCTTCGTCTCGAACTGACGGCCCTCGATGATGTAGACCTGCTTGATATCGGTGATGTCGGTCATGTGTCTTACACTCTTTCTCTGGATGTCGGGGCCGGTCTCGCCGACCCTTTCAGGGTTAATTTAACGGGCTCGTCGCCCCGTCAACCTGCCCAGTTCCTGGGTTAATTTAACGGGTTCGTCACGCGCGGTGACACGCGGCCTCCCCGGCCCGTCGGCGGGTTGGCCCGTTCTGGCACGCCTCAGCCCCGCTGGTGAGCGCCGCGGGGGTCGGGGTCACTCTCCCCCGCCCCGGCGACTCGGCGCGCTCTCCGCACCCTACGCGGGGGTGGCGGAAGACTTGGTGCGCTCGCGCTCCTCGTAGGAGGCGCGCTCTCGGGCCATCGCCCCCGAGCGCACGTAGCTCTGGTATTCGTACACGCGCTCGTGGCTGCCCCAGGCGCGTGCGGGGGCGAGCTCCCTTACGCAGGCGACCACCGTCTGGAACTTCTCGCGCTGTGCGCCGCTCATGGGAACGGAGGACAGCATGTCGAAGTCCCTGGCCAGCACGGCGTGGAGGAAGGTGTTGTCCTTCACCTCACCGTAGACCAGGAAGGCGGCCAGCAGCGGCTGCGTGTCCCGGGGCACCGAGTTGCCGTCCCGATCGCGGAACGCCTTGATGACCCTGACTTGGTTGTTCTCGAACTCGCTCATGCTTCGATCACCCCTTGGTGTTGAGATAGTTGGTCACGCGGTCGCGCACGTCTACGGCGACGCGCCGCCACGTATGCTTGCTCAGTACCGCATTCTTGTCCTCCTCAGTCTCCTCGCCCAGCTCCTGGGCCGCGACGGTGGTTGAGTAGTGTCGGATAGCCTCCAGCACGAACGCCGTGCCGAGGCTGCCGAAGGGCGAGACGTTGATCAGGTTCAGGATGAACCCGTCGTTGGTGCGGAAGGTGGGCTTGTTGAAGCCCCGCAGCTCGAGGGGCTTCGCAGCCTCCACCCGCCGAGCGTCCGCCAGTGTAGCGTCCATAGATCTTGGAACCCTTGAATGTTGACCTGGTTGTTCTGCAGGAGCCAGAGAGCCAGCTTGGCCTCGTAGCTGTTCTCCGCGAAGTCGCAGAGGGGCGCGTGCGGCGCGTGTTGGTGCAGCCACGGCACGTTGTGCCACACGAAGGCCGGGGAGGTGCAGTGCCGCGCCAGCTCGTGGTAGAGGTCGGCCCTAGTCGCCCTTCTCGGCCACGATGTCCATCGGTGACTCTCGTCCTCCGCCGAGGTAGGTTCCGTCATAGTTGTACTTCTCCAGCTTGCCCTCGACGCGGACGGCGAAGCCGACCTGCTCGGACATCTTGACGAAGTCGCGGTTGCCGGACTTCTTCTGGTACGCCTGGAGGACCACCGCTGGGCGGCCCTCCCTCGTGACGTACTCGCGGTCGACCTCGAGCTTCACTCGGCCTGGGTCGCGCTGCGGGCCTGCGCGGCGATGTGCTGCGCCGCCTTCGCGCGCCCGATCATGTTGCCGCTGAGCGCCAGGATCTCGTCCAGCGCCGTGCGGTACGTGTCGCCGCGCTCGCGCAGCTTGGTCACGCTGCCCCGGAAGGCAGCGACCTCGGTGGTGTGCGCGTCGTTGCGCTTGCGCGCCGACTCAGCCAGCTCGCCGTACGCGCTGGTGTGCGAGCCAATCTCCCGGCGCAGACCCTTCTCGATGACCTCGAACTCCTCGCGCTGCGACGTGAGCTCGCGGCGAAGGTAGAAGGTGCGCATCGCGAAGTAGGCGGCGGCGAGGACGAGGGCGACGACGGTGATGGTGTTCGTATCCATTTCAGTGTTCTCCATTTCAGTCGAAGAGGTTGTCGATGAGCTTGGCGAGGTAGGTGGCGTCGACGCGCCCCTCCGCCTTAGACAGCTCGCTGATGAGCTGGTGCATGTAGGCCTGGTCCACGCCGAGCAGCTGCTCCCTCAGCACGGCGGGGTCGTCCAGGTTGATACCCTTGAGTTGCCAGACGATCTTCAGCATCTCGCCGGCGGTGATCCGCCAGCCGCGCGCCAGGAACTTGCGCAGCCGGAAGATGGACGCGATCGGGTACAGCGAGCCCTTGTACTTGAGGGTCTTGCTGAGCATGCACTCCATGGTCTCGGCGCTGACCGTGACCTTGCCCGTCGAGTGCTCGTAGTAGCCCATGGCGTGGGCGTAGTCGTAGTTCCGGTGGAGCTGCTCGGGCTCGCCCCAGAACCGGATCATCAGCTGCACCTGGTCGGACAGCGTGATGGCGTTCTCCGAGATGAAGACCGGCCGGTAGCGCGGCTTGGTCTTCTTGTCGCGCCCGGACATCTCCTCCCTGACGGCCTCGGCGTCCTGCGCCGGGTCGTGGGTGATGGCGTCCAGGAACTCGCCCGCCTCGTGCTCGGGCCGGCTCTCGAAGTAGTCGTAGTCGACGCTGCCGGGGGCCTCCTCGCTGACCTCACCTGCCACGCCCGCCGACTGCATCCAGATCACGATGCGGTCCTCGTCCTCGCCCAGGACGTTCTGCCGCGTGATCTCCTTGACGACCGGCGCGTACTCCTTGACCTTAGAGCGCGTCGCGACGGCCTCGTTGAACTTCCGCACGTAGTAGTTGGCGACGGCCAGGGCCGCCTCGCGCGTGCGAAAGTAGACGTCGTAGTCGTTGACCTTCTCGTCGGTCATCATCGAGGCGACGCAGCCGCCGGTCACGATGATGTCGCGCGCCATCAGGTCCCGGACCGCGGTGTCGTCGATGCTGGCCAGGAGGTTCGTCATCTTCTTGCGGATGACGCTGGCGACTGTGCTGCGCTTCATCCCAGCCATGAGGTCATGCTCTCCTTCACCTTGCGGACCGCCGTCGGGTCCGCCGAGCGCGTCTTGACCAGCGCGTCGTACGGCTGACCCTGCTCGGCCACCAGGATGTCGCCCAGGTAGATGTCGGTCGGGGCGATCTGCTTCACACGCTCGGTGACGTAGGCCACCTCCACGCCGCGCTCGAAGCGCGTCTCCATGGCGACGACCGTCACCGCGTCGGCACCACGAACAGGTTCTTGCCGCGCATGACGGTGCTCTCGCGGCTGGCCTCCTTGCACGGGCCGAGCAGCGCGCTCCGCTCGCCCGTCTCCAGCACCTCGCGCCGCCTCATCTCCGGCGTGCCGGGTCCGGTCGACATCTGGATGACGGTGTCGCCGGCCTTTATCTCAGTTCCCTCGAAGTCTTTCATGTGTCCAGTCTCTTGGTTGTAGGTTGCGGTCTGTCGGCGCTCTCGGGAGGGTCCCGGGCGCCCCTTGGTCTGGTCACTCTACTCCTCCGCCCTGCGCACCAGGGCCAGCCGCCCCGAGTACGTCATCTTGCTGATGTGTCCGGTCTCGAGCCGCGGCTTGAGCCAGACGTCGTCGCCCGCGACCCCGTGCACTTCGCGGGCCTCCAGGAGGGTGGACACGCCGTTGCCGAGCAGCTTGACCACGAGGTCACCCTGCTTCAGCTCGCGCCCGAAGAAGTCCTTGCCGTCGTTCGAGTAGTTGCGGGCCAGCGTCGGCTCGCCTGATCTGTTGCCTGCCATCAGAACGGCACGTCGTCGTCGAGGTCGTCGCGCGGCACCCAGCCGCCCGTCCTCGGCTCCTCCCGCTTGTTGTCGGGCGGTGGGCCCTCGTCCAGGAACATCGACACCACGACCTGGCCGTTCTCCATCGTGATGGGCAGGGAGTTGAAGCTCAGGTTGAAACCGCGTCCGTTGCGGTGCGGCCACGCAGAGCCGACCTTGTGCCAGTAGGTCCCGCCGTCCGACTTCTTGATCGGCGAGAACAGGTTGTACTTTTCACCGGGCATGCGCCCATCTCCTTGTCAGAGGTCCGTGGCCTCGCGGAAGCCCAGCGCTCGGGCCTGCCGGAGCTCGTCCTTCGCGCCGTGCGGGAAGTGGCGCGCCTTGAGCAGGCGACCCTTGTCGCGCGGCCAGCTGTCCCAGATGTCCTGCAGCTCCTCGTGGCTGAACTGACCGGGAGCGACGCTGATCTCGCGGCCCATGTAGGTGCCCCGGAACTTGCCGACGCTGCCGCAGGGGACGAGGCCCTCCTTGGCCGTGGAGCGCTTCGCCTGGCCCAGCGCGCCCCGCTCCTGCTCGTTCTCGTTGCGCATCCGCTCGATCAGACCGGTCAGCTCGACCTCGACGTCCTCCTCGCGCTTCAGCTTGAAGACGATGCCCTGCTTGACGGTGCCCCGGCCCTGCTTGTAGGGCGCCTCGGGGTTGTTCAGCATGACGCCCTCGTAGCCGAGCTCGAGCATGTGCGCCTCGGCCCTCAGCAGGCCGTCCATGTCGGTGGCGAGCTCGTGCGGCACGAGGTTGACGCCCTCCAGCGACGCGTCGACGCGCTCCAGCTCCTCCAGCCGACGGTGGTAGGCCTTGGCCAGCCAGTCCGGGTGGAAGTAGTCGAAGACGTGTAGAGAGAGAGCGCCGGGCTTGTTGTAAGCCATGATGTGCGACGAGGACGTGTTGTAGACGTTCGGGGCGGCGGGGTCGCCGCACACCGCCTCGCCGTCGTAGCCGTTCAGGTCGCCGAACATCTCCTGCAGCTGGTAGCTGCGCAGCGGGTCGCCCCGGCGCGACAGGCAGAGACCCTGCTGCACCATGCAGCGGATGCCGTCGATCTTCGGGCTGACGAACCAGCCGTGCTCCTTGAGCCCTCTCTCGATGCGGGGCATGTACTCGGGGTTGCCCTGGGGGCTGAACGTCGGGGCCAGCTGAGGCTTGACCAGGTCAATATCAGTCAATTCGCATCTCCCGCAGCATGTGTACGTTCTCGTGGCCGAACTCCCGCTTGGTCTGGTACAACTTCTCCTTGAACTGCGAGTACTCGGCGACATCCTGCATGACCGCCGACCGGTGGTAGGGCGTGTCGACGATCAGCACGTGGTTGTTGGTGTAGCGCGGCACGTTCCTCCCGTTGGAGAAGCTGCGCGCGCCGACGAGCGACTTGTGGGTGTCGGACGACGGCCTCGCCTCCAGCGCCTGCGCGCACGTGTCGAAGTAGCGGAACTGGTAATCGCTCGTCTCCAGGTCCCGCACCACCAGGACGTACTTGCTCATACGAACTCCACCGAGACGTTGATCTTGAGGCCGAGCACCTCGGCCATCGCCTGCAGCACCTCCTTGTCGGGCTGGGCGGCCACGCTGGAGTAGCCGGTCATGTACTTGTCGCGGAACTCCTTGAGCCGCTTCATAACCTCGTCGTATTCCATTTGGATTCCTCCGTTAAAAAGAGGGGAGCCCTTGAGCTCCCCTCGCGTCGTCAGCGCCGCATGGCGGCGTAGAAGTGCTTCAGCAGGGTCTCGGCGTCGAAGTTGTCGAGCGCCAGCACGGCGTCGACGCTCACGGGCCTGCCGTCGATGCGCAGCACGCGGTGCAGCAGGAACGCCTTCTGGTAGCGCTCCGGCTCGCGGCTGCTGTCCAGGACGTCCTGGTAGCTGGCACGGTACGCGATGGCCTCGCGACCGTCCTTGAGGTACATGGCGAAGCACGCCGAGCGCAGGTCAGCGTCGGGTTTGAACATCGACATCAGGGAACGTCGCGGCTTGGGCCCAGGCAGCATGAGGATGGGCCGGTCCCTCACTTCGCGTAGCCGCCCCAGACGGTTCCCCAGCTGCCTTGCGAGGCAGCCTTCGCATACGACGTGGCGCGCGTCTCGAAGAAGTTCTCGTGGTTCTGCGCCGAGACCATCTGGTCGAACCACGGGAGCGGGTCCCGCAGGTTGTTCGGGTAGATCGGCGCCAGGCCCATCATGGCCAAACGACGGTTCACCGTGTAGCGGATGAAGCGCTTCAGCTCCCGCTTGTCCAGGCCACGGATCGTGTCGCGGCCCTGGTAGTTGTACTCGATGAAGTCCATCTCCATGTTCGCCATCAGCTCGGCCGTGGCGCGGATCTCGGACTGTGCTTCTCGTGTCCAAAGCTCTGGTTTCTCTTTCTTGATCTCTTCGAGTAGGTACATCAGGCCTTCGACGTGCTTCTGCTCGTCGAGCACCGACCAGGATACGATCTGGCCCATGCCCTTCATCAGGCCGTTCTTCGGGTAGTTCATCAGCATCACGAAGCTGGAGAACAGGAACATGCCCTCCGTGAACGCCGAGATGCCGGCGATCTGCAGGGGCAGCTGCTCCTGGTCCTTGTGGCTGTTCACGATGTTGTCGAAGAAGTCGTGCTTCGCCTTCATCACCGGGATCTTCATGAACTCCTCGTAGAAGGAGTCCGCCTTCCCGAGCGACTCGTTCAGGTAGCTGTAGGCGTCGATGTGCACCGCCTCGCGGGCGGCGTACGACAGCAGCATCATCCTGATCTCGGGGTGCTGGAAGTGGGGCAGGTAGTCCTTGACGTACCCGTCCGACACGTCGACGTCGCCCTGCGTGAATAGCAGGAAGACGCCGTCCAGGAAGTCGCGGTCGTACTGGTCGAGCTTGATCCGCCAGTCTCGGATGTCGTCGTGTAGCTTCACCTCGCGCGGGAGCCAGTGCATCTGCTCGTGCTCGAGCCACAGCTCGTACGCGCGGGGGTACCGGAACGGCTTGTAGGTCTTCCGCTCCTTGAAGATGTCCATCGTCATTCTATTGTCAGCCCTCGCATGCCAGGCAGGTGGACTCGTCGACCGAGCGCTTGAACTCGACCGGGGCGGCCCGGTGCCGCGTCGTCCCCTCGCCGTGGTAGATCTTGTCGGATCGGCAGTAGTAGAGCGTCTTCAGCCGCTTCTGCCAGGCGGTGAAGTGCACGTGGTGCATGTAGTCGATCGAGGCGTCGGCCGTGAAGAACAGGTTGAGCGATTGCGCCTGGTCGATGTACTGCTGGCGCTCGTAGGCGTGCTCGACGACCCAGAGCTGGTCGACCTCGGTCGCGGTCTTGAACACCAGCTTCTCGTAGTCGGTCAGGCAGGTCAGGTGCTGGCAGCTGCCGGCCGCCTTCACCACGCCGTGCCACGCGTCGTCGTACTCCTCACCCTGCAGCCGGTCGCGCAGCAGCCGGTCGAGGTACTTGTTCTTGTGCAGGTGCGAGCCGGACAGGGTGTCCTGCCGGTACGCGTTGGCGCGGTACAGCTCGATGGAGGCCGACGTGTTGCCCATCAGGATGCTGGTGGACGCGTTCGGCGCGATCGCCATCTTGCAGCTGAACCTCTCCATGAGCCCGACGGTCGCCGCGTCGGGGCAGGGGCCGCGCTCCTCCGCCAGCTCGCGGCTGGCCCGGTCCAGGTAGGTCCGGAGCTGCGAGAAGATCTGGTGGTTGAGGCTGGTCGCCAGGGCGCCCTCGAAGGGGATGCCCTTGCTCTGGAGCAGCGCGTGGAAGCCCAGCGCCCCCACGCCGATGGCGCGCTCCCGCATGGCCGAGAACTTGGCGCGCGACACCGCGTCGGGCGCGTCCCGGATGAAGAGGTCGAGGGCGTTGTCGAGCATCTCCGCGATGTCGCGGACGAAGAGGTAGTTGCCCCGCCACTGGTCCCAGTACTCCAGGTTGGGCGAGGAGAGGCAGCAGACGGCCGTGCGGTCCCGGTCCGTCGGCAGGGTGATCTCGGTGCAGATGTTGCTCTGCGTCACCGAGAGGCCGAGCGCCTTCTGGTACTCGGGCATGGCCTCGTTGCTGGCGTCGATGAAGTGGATGTAGGGCTCGCCGGTGCGGATGCGGCTGTCCAGGATGGCCTCCCAGAGCTCGCGCGCCGAGACGACCTCCTTTACGACGCCCGAGTGCGGGTCGACGAGCGGCCAGCTGTCGTCCGCGTCGGCGTCCACCATGCACGCCTTGATGATCTCCATGAACGCGTCCGGCACGTTGACGCCGTGGTGCAGCTCGAGGCAGCGCTGGCTGGCGTCGCCGGTCGGCTTGCGCATGTCGATGAACTGCTTGATGTTCGGATGGCCGATCCCGAGGTAGCCGGCGAAGCTGCCGCGCCGGGTCGTGCCCTGCCGGTAGGCGAGGGACACGTTCTCGTAGGTCTTGAGGTGCGGCATCACGCCGACCGACTTGCCGTCTTCGGAGCGGATGCCGATGCCCAGGCCCACGCCGCCGCCCGCCATGGACAGGTAGCAGACCTCGGAGAGGGCGTCCACCAGCCCCTCGGCCGAGTCGTGGATGTACGTCAGGTAGCAGCTGATCGGCAGCCCCCGCCCGCCCGGCACGTAGGACAGGATGGGCGTCGAGTAGCTCAACCAATGCTGCGACGAGTAGTCGTACAGCCGCTGGGCGTGCGCCTCGTTGGAGGCCAGCGCCGCGGACACCCGCGCGAAGCGGATCTGCGGGCTGTCCTCGTCGGGCTGCAGGTAGGAGTCACGGAGACGGCGCAGGCCCATCTCGTCGAACAGCGCGTCCCGGCTGCGGTCGATGGCGATGGTGTAGTCGCCGCACTTTACTAGCTCTTTGTCCACGTAGTCTCCACTTTGCTGAAGTCCTCGACCTCGTCCTCGCCGTTCGCCAGAGCGTCCCTCTCGGGCTCCGCCCTGAGACGGCCGGTGTCGTGGTCGTAGATGGCCCCGTTGACTCGGCCCGTGAGGCCGGTCGTGCGCGCCTTGAGCACGGCCATCTTGATTGTGTTGCGCTCGACCTCGGAGGCCGCGTTGAGGTCGCGCGCGAAGGCGATGATGTCGAACGAGATCTGCTTGATCGAGCCCGAGCCCTTGATGTCGTCCATCGTGGGCAGCTTGCCCTCCTCGAAGCTCACCGCGCCCTGGCCGACCTTGCGGAGGTGCGAGATGAGGCCGATCCACACCGGGTAGCGCTTGACCAGCGAAAGCAGCTGGTTCATGATCTTGTCCTGAGCCTCGTTGCCCTGGAGCTTGTCCACGCCCTCGGACACGAGGATGGTGATGTGGTCGATCACGATGTACTTGCACCCCATCAGGCACATGTACTCGATCTTGTCGACGATGGAGGCGTCGCTGATGCTGCCCTGGTGGTCGAGCATCATGATGCGCTCTTCCTCGTCCTCCTTGCCGAAGAGCTCGTCGAAGCCTACCTCCAGCTCCTCGAACTCCATGTCGTCTTTGGCGGTGTTGCGGCTGAGCTGCATGCCGGACATGCGCTTGGCCTCCGCCTCGGGCGACTCCTCGAGCGCGCAGTAGCCGATCTTCTCGTCGGTCTGGGCCTTGATCTCGAGGATGATCTCGCGGACCAGCGTCGACTTGCCCGAGCCGGTGCCGCTCGTGAACAGCGCTATCTCGCCGGTGCGCATGCCCTTGAGGTTCTTGTTGACTCCCGCCATGCAGGCGGGGTAGGGCAGCGCGTGCACCGAGTTGAGGAGGCGCATGCGCTCCTTCAGCACGGCGCGCGAGATGATGCCGGCGGGCACGAACTTCTCGGCGTCGAAGATCGGCCGCAGGACCGCCTCCCAGCCGTCCGCCATCTGGACGGCGTTCGCGTCCTTGTGCACCGGGTGCTTCGCGATCTTGATCTTGTCGAAGCCGATGATCTTGATCGCCTTGTCGAGGGCGTCCTTGCCGGCGTCGTCGTTGTCGAACCAGAGGACGACCTCGTCGAAGGTGCGCAGCCACTCGCGCCGCTTGAGCAGCAGGCCGGTGTTGGCCGAGCTACCCATAGTGACCACCGGGTAGATGGTGCCCCACTTCTTGCGGGTGGCGTAGGCTACGGACAGCATGTCCGGCTCGCCCTCGGTCACCACCACGCGCCTGCCGCCGCCGCTGAACTTGTCGGCGCCGCACAGGTCGTCGCAGTCGCCGACGCGGTAGAACTTCTTCTCGGCGACCTTCCGCACGTTGTAGCCGTGGCCGTGCGGGTAGAAGTGCTGGTCGATCTCGCCGTCCGACCCGTACGACACGCGAACCCCGAAGAACTCGCAGATGTCCTTGGGGATGCCCCGGTCCCTGAGCCCCCGTATCGGGAGCTCGGCCGCCCTCTCGACGGTCATCTGGGGCTGGAACTCGTCCTCGTCGTCCACGTCGCTCACTCGAGTCTTTCTCCGCACGTCGGCTGGGTCTGCCGAGTCCACCTGGGACTTCGACCAGAACTGGTGGCAGGAGAAGCAGAAGCCGCTCCCGTCGTCGTATACTTGCATGCCGTCGCTCGACTGGCATTCCACTTGGTCTAGGCAGGGATTGTCTTTGCTGACTATCTTACCCAAGTTACTCCTCTCGGAACGACTCCCCGGCGATGACCCGCTGGAGCCTGTTCCTGTGTCTCTCCGTAACCCTCTCGTGCACGTTCCAGGAGACCTCCTCCACGCGCACGTTGTACCACGTAGGCGTGGTCGGAGCCTCCACGTGGCAGAGGCCCCACGTCTCCGCGTAGCTCACCGCCCCGCGGGCCTTGTACTGCTCGAGCACGATGAACTCGAACTCGGCTATCGGCCGCTCCTTGAGCATGGCCTTGAGCGTGCCGGAGGACGACTTGTACGTCTTCCAGTCCGACTCCTGGCCGGCGGAGCCCCTGGCCGCGCTCCTGTAGAACTTCTTGCCCATGTAGAACCGGCCCAGGTACGGGTCGCGGATCACGTAGACGAAGCCCGAGTGCGGCCGGAGGCCCATCTGCTCCGGGAAGCGCCAGTGGCCGTTAGGTAGCGTGTGGGCCGCGGCGGCCCTTTTGATCGCGCTGACGTCCCCCACCATGCTCTCGGGGATGTCGATGTCCATTCCGCCCATTGTTCCACCTGTCGACGAGCCGAGCCTCCGCCTGGAGCAGCTCCTCGGTGGTCCAGCTGGTGTGCAGCTCGAGGCCGAACATCAGCAGCCCGCAGGGGTTGCAGCAGATCCAGGGGACGCCGGTGCTCTCATTGTGTCCGGTCGTCGGGTGTTCGCCGCAGTAGCGGCAGGATGCAAGCTTTGTCACGCGGTCAACTCCTGTACAATGGGCCAGTCCGACAGGTCGAACCAATCGTTCTCATGTCTCTGGATATGGATAAGCTTGCCGTTGGCCAGTAGGAAGTTCATCCAGTTGTCCCCGTAGGCGCGTATGTACGCGTCCACGACGGCCTCCTGGTACTGCTCGTGGGTCGTCAGACCGTCCAGCAGCTTGTCCGTCTTCTTCGGCCCCAGCCCCGGCACGCCGGGTATGTTGTCGATGCCGTCGCCCATGATCAGCTGCTTGTAGTACAGGGCGTCCGCCATCTCTTGTGTCACATCGGTGAACTCCTCCTTCTTCAGGTTGTAGTGCTTGCCGACGATGCAGAGCAGGTCCTTGTCGATCGAGGCGACGATGTAGTCCTGGTCCGCCGCGCGGCACTCCTCCGCCCAGATGCGCAGCATGTCGTCGGCCTCGCGCCCGGTGGACGGGACGGCGAGGTCCTCGCGGACGGCGAGCTGGCGGATAACGGGGACGAACCTCGACATCTCGCTCGGCTTGCTGCCCTGCCGGCCCTGGTGCATCTTGTAGAACTGGTGGATCTTCGGCCGGTAGTTGCCCGGCCCCTGGACGGCCATCATGAAGTCGTCGCAGTACAGTGTTTCGACCAGCTCCCTCACCCTGCGCTGGAACCTCGCCCAGCTGTCCTGCAGGTACTTCGCATCCTCCTCTTTGGTGTAGGTCTTGAGCACGGGCTTCGCGTTGCCGGTCTCGGGGTCCACCTCGAACACCCGCTCCCCGCGCTCGTTCACGTTGAACTCCCACCTCGGCTCGAACGAGTGGTAGCACACCACGTCGCCGTCGATGAGCGCCATCCGCTTGCAGGTCAAGTCGGGCAGTCCGGGTCGCTAGGCCCGCCCCCGCTCACGTGGTACAGCAGCATCGCCGTCAGTGCGAAGGCGATGAGCACCAGCCAGACGAAATCTGGATCAGGCTTCATAGGATCACCTCTATCTTTCTCATGCCGAGGCGCGCGGCGACGTGCTGCACCTCGGCGATGTTCTCCATCGTTCTGTAGTCGTTGACGTAGAATACCCTCGCGCCCGCGTGCCCGTGCAGCTGACACGGCTTGTGCACGTGGCGGGCGTCGTTGGGCGACATGTCGAAGGTGCGCAGGAAGGCCTGGAACACGTGACGGTTGCGCGCCACCACGAAGAACAGCTCAGTGGACATCGTACCAGTTCCTTCCCAGCTTCGCCTCGCCGCCGTCCATGATCTCAACCCCGAACATCGCGGGGCCGTCCTTGAACGCCTGCCTACCGATCTTCCCCGCTTCCAGCGCGTGCTCGTCGGGCACTAGGAAGTCGAGCTCGTCGTGCATGAACACAGCGGGCACGAAGGGGATACCCGCCTCCTCGAGCCGCTGCATGGTGAGCAGGCAGGCCGCGGAGCAGGTGATCTTCTCGGTGGACTGCAGCAGGTACACCAGCAGCTTGTGGAAACTGTCGACGTACACGCGGTTGCCCGCGAGGGAGGGGATCCACCCCTCGCCGTACTTCTTGGAGGCGCCGAACAGGTTGTCGAGCTTCTTGATGAGCTTCTCGAACCCAGGCACCGCCTTCGTGAAGCCGGCCTTCAGCTTGTTACCCTTCTCCTTGTTCTGCGTGCCGAAGATGTAGAACCACATCTTGCCGCCCGACGCGCCGAACAGGAACGCGTAGAGGATGCGCTTGGCCGCGGCTCGCTTGACGGCCGCCAGCGCCTTGAGGGCGCCCTCGCACATCGTGGCCAGGTACGCGGCCTTCGAGCCGTGCTCCCGCCACGCCTCCTCCTTCACCTGCGCCTTGTCGGTCTTGATGATGAAGTCGTTCCAGCTGACGCCCATGCCCGCCAGCACCTTGTCGAGGAGCTGGGCGTTGTAGGTGTGGATGTCGCCGTTGATCAGCGTGTCGGTGAAGGTGGCGTCGCCCAGGAAGTGGGCCAGGCCCCGCGCCTGGTTGGACGCAGAGTCGCAGCCCACGAGGGTCCACCCCGGCATCGAGCCGAAGAGCTCGCGCATCTCGCGCCCGTACCGCGCGTCTGCGGACGGGATGTTCACGATGACCTTGTGGGTCGCGCGCATGCTCGGGGTGCCGATCGTCTTGCAGTAGCCGTGCACCATCCCCTTGTCGTCGGTGTTCTCGAGGAACCCCTTGAGGATGCCGGCGCGCGACACGGCGGTCAGGTACTCCATGTACAGCTTGCCGTCGCCGCCCAGGAACTCCAGGGAGTCCTCGGTGATCTTCGGGCTGGTCTGAACCTTCCTGCCTACCTCGGGGTCCCACTTCGAGTTGTACTCGGTGGGCTCCCAGCCGTTCCGGGTGAGGAACAGCTTCACGTCCGTGTTGGACGAGAGCTTGAGCGGCTCGATCTCCACCCGGCAGTACGGGCCGGCGATCGGGCGCTCCTCCAGGCCGGCGAAGGGGTCCACGCCGAACCACGCCGCGGTGTGCGTGTGGTAGCGCCCGTCCTTGACCCACTTCGGGGACTTGACGTCGACGACCCCCTTGTTCTTGTCCACGGCCACCGCCTTGAAGCCCAGCTTGTGCTCGAGCTCGGCGGTGATCTTCTCCAGCTCGGCCTCGAGCGTCTTCTGCAGCTTGAGGGCCTTCTCGGTGTCGAAGGGCCAGCCGTGGGCGCTCGCGATGGAGCACCACCTGGACACCGCGTGCTCGCACTGCATGTACAGCTTGATCAGCGGGTTTTTCTGGATGGCCTCGACGAACTCGGCCTTGAGCTCGCGGTAGACGACCACGTTCACGCGGACGTCCTGCAAGCAGTAGACCTTCATCTCCTCCGAGTACTGGGACCAGTCGTGGAAGTCCCCCTTCGGGAACTTGAGGTGCTGGCCCCACGCCTCCAGGCCGTGGCCCTGGTCGCCGAAGCGCCGGTAGTTGAGGACGCGCGACATGACGACCGTGTCGTGCAGCGTGCAGCCGGCCGGGGGCTTCCAGCCGAACAGCTTGAGCAGCACGAACAGGTCGTAGTCGATGATGTTGTGGCCGACGAGCAGGGTCGCGTCGGCGAAGGCGTCCATCCAGCCGAGGTCGCCCTCCAGCCAGTAGTGCATGGTCTCGGTGTCGAGGTTCCACGCAGCCAGGATATACATCCTGTTCACCGCTTGGTGCAGGCCGTTGGTTTCAATATCAAAAACCCAGCGGCTCAAGGGTTACTCCTGGATGACCGCCTGGATCCAAGCGTCGCGCTCGGTCTGGTCCACCTCGGCCACGCCGAGGCCTAGCTTGACGGCAGCCGCCTGAGCGCTCTCCTTGGTGTCGAAGAAGGCCGTGCCGTTCGGGGCTGTACCGACGACGGTACCCCAGTGATTCTCCGCGGTCGGGTTCTGGATGACGAGATACTTGATCTGCATTTAGTCCTCCTTGTCGAAGAAGCTGTAGCCCGGGAAGAGGCCCTGCACGCGAGCGACCTCCTCCTCGGTGACGTCGCCCGTGTCCAGCATCTCGTGCAGGGTCAGCGACGACAGCTCGCCGTAGTTGTCCATCGCCAGCGTGACGACGTGCAGCAGCAGCTCGGCGTCGGTCAAGCGACCTGCTCCACGTAGGTGCCGGCGAGGATCGCGTCCACGTCGGTCGTGCGGATCGGGCGGTACCCGTTCTTCGCGTAGGCCGTGGCGAACTTGACGTACCAGAGGTACTTCGTCTTCTCCTGCAGCTCGTCGTCCTTCTGGCCGAGGCGCGAGGTGTAGCGGCTGGCGAGCAGCATGATGGCGTGGTAGAACGCCTTGGGGTTGGCGCGCCAGAACGGCTCCAGCTGGTTGGTCTCGAGCCACTCCAGGTCGACGCCCAGCCCCTTGAGGTAGCTCTTGTAGTGGTCGGCGTTGCCCTGGTCGTCGTAGCCGGCCTCCATGAAGGACGACTTGGCCTCGACGATCTCGGCGTCGGCGAGGGCGTAGTTCGGGGCCTGCCCGCGCCACTGGTAGTCGACGCCGGGCATCTCGACCTGGTTCTGCTCGGGCATCCAGGCCTCGCCGCGGTCCTCCTGGGCGTGGAAGCGCTGCATCGCCTCGTGCGTGCTCACGGTCGCCCGGAAGGCGTCCTCGTAGTACACGTCGTAGACGTAGCCGCCCCGGAAGTCCTCCTCGTTGTAGCCCGAGCGGTCGATCTTGATGGCGTCCTCGGGCGCGTTGACGGCCTTGCGGAACTTGTAGGTGTAGCCGGTCATGTCAGTGGTCCAGTCGTTGGAGTGCGTTAAAAAGGGCACCACCTTTCGATGATGCCCTCTCCGGATCAGAAGATCTCGTCGGCGTCGACGCCCTTGCTGAAGTCCTCCTTCTTCCCCTCGGCGGGGGCGGGGGCTCCCTCCTGGGCCTCCGCGCCGTCCTCGGCGGGCGGCTGGATGCGCACGGTGGTCGTCTTGCTGAAGTCGTCGTCGTCGTTGCGCGGCTTCGGGACGTACAGGATGTGCTTGGTGAGCTGGACGCCCATCAGCACCGACGCCTTGCCCTTCTGGCCGCTCTCGCGGTCGGTGTAGTCGTACTGGAAGATGCGCACGTTGCCGACCGAAGCGTTGCCGATCGAGTTCGGGTCGACCTTGTTCATGTCGCCGTCGATCACGTCCGGGGCCTTGCCGTCCTCGCCGTCCGCCTTGATCGACTTCTTCCGCAGGTTGGCGCGGTAGTACAGCACGGGGCCGTCGTCGTCCTCGCGCACCGGGGTCACCCGAAGGCCGTGCTCCTTCCACTCCGTGGCCTGGGCCTTGCTCTTGGTCCGAATCTGAATCTCCCAGGTCGGGTTCTTCGGATTCATCTTGGGGCTCGGCTTCGCCGGGTCCAGCTTCGCGAAGTAGATCTCGCAGTCGTTCAGAATAGCCATTCTATATGTCCGTCGTCAGATGTTTCTGGGAGCACCCTTTCAGGGTTAATCTAACGGGCTCAGTGAACCCGAATTTCGCCTAGTCGTGGGTGCGCGCGGGCGCCTTGGCTAGCGACACCCGCGCGTGTCCGGTCAGGCCAGCTCGCGCTCGACCACGCCCTTGTCGAGGTAGTCTCGCTCGGCCTGCGTCAGGTCGGGCAGCATGTGCCACTGCAGCCCGTTCTCGACGTACCCCTCGTAGTCCTCGGCAGTCATCGGCACCAGCCGCTCGTGCTGCTTGCCCGACAGCGGCGAGACGCGCTTGACCGCCGCCAGCGGGCCGCGCAGGGAGCGGACGATCTGGCCGTCCTCGTTCTCGGCCTCGATCGCCGCGCGGACGTTCGGGACTTGGTCGGCGACCTCTCGGGGGACGAAGAAGGCGTCTCCGCCCGCGTTGTTGGTGGCGAGGAACAGCATCGCGTACCGGCCCGAGGGCAGGTAGTGAGCCGAGTCGTAGCCGGGTACGGACACGAGCGGGTTCGTGCGGAGGCCGCCGTCGAACTTCGCCGTGCCCTCGACCTTGAGCAGGTCGTCCCGCTCCTCGACGAGGTGGACGTCCCCGCCCAGCACGTCGGAGAAGTCGTTGTGGACGTCGTTCTCCATCGCGCCGACCATCTCGGCCGCGATCTCGTACAGCCCGACCGAGTGCAGCTGGTTCACGTTCTTGTAGGTCTTCATGTAGCCTCCTTAGGGTTGTGTCAGACGAAGCAGTACTCGGAGTCCAGCACGAGCGACAGGTCGAGGTTGCCGAACTCGACCTCGCTGATGTCGCCCCTGATGTCCTCCATGATGTCGCCGAGCGGCTCCGCGTAGTGCAGCTCGACGAAGGTCTCCCGGATTAGCCTGAACAGCTCCGGCATGTCGCACAGGTGACAGCCGAAGGAGTCGTGGATCGTGGTCACCGGGAAGCTGGCCCTGCTGGCGGTGATCGCGAGGTGGGCGGCGTCGAGCGAGTGGATGGCGTTGGGCGACGCGCCCGACACCTGCTTGCCCTTCGACGGCACCTGGTCCTCGATGAAGCAGACCGCCAGCTGGATGGTGTTGACGTAGTAGCCGGTGGACAGCCGCTCGCCCTTCGGGGGCCCGTACTGCACCCAGATCTTCTTGACCCGGCCCTCGGTGTAGTACTGGACCACCGGGAACTTGGTTACGGGCACGGTCCAGCTCAGGAACTCGCCCGCCTCCTCGGCGGCCCTGCCGGCGTTCTCGAAGACCGACAGCAGCTGCATGGGGCGCCTGAGCGACACGCGGCAGTCGTCGAAGACCACCCTGCCCAGGTAGGAGCCCCACTTGTGCTCCATGTACAGCAGCTCGTCGATGCCGTGCTTCTTCGAGTCGTCAATCTGCTGCTGCCCCAGGCCATACGGGGTGCCGCCGTACGGGAGGGTCATCACGTTGCGCTTCACGATCTTGCGGCGCTGCTTGGCGTCGGTGATCCTCAGCCAGTAGACGGGGCTGGAGAGGTCGGCCACCCGCGGGTTCTTGAGCTTGAAGTCCCTGATCTCCTCGACGAGCAGCTTGCGCTGGTCGCTCTTCGGCTCGGACAGGTTGATCGCCTTCTTGAACTCGGTGAGGGTGTCGATGAAGCGCTCGCAGGCCTCGCGGTCGGACGGAGGGTACGCGTCCACCTCGAGCTTGATGCGAGCCCACACGTGGTCGGCGACGTACTTGTAGAGGTCGCCCGGCAGGTCCTGCGGCACCAGGTTCACGTGCGGGGCCGTCTCCTCGTCGCGGGTGAGGGCGGCGAGGTGCTGGGAGCCGTTGTTGGAGCCGTCGATGTAGCACTCCAGCCCGGACTCGTAGTTGTAGTTCTCCCAGCCGTTGCGAGACTGCCACACCCGGAGATGCATCAGCTCGACGCAGGCGGCCAGGAACTGCCAGGGCTTGTCGGCGTGCATCCAGCCCTGGTTCACCTTCGGGGACTCCGCGTACGACAGCAGGATCTCCTCGTTGTCCAGGCACCAGTCGTACCTGTCCTTCAAGGGGATCTTGTCGGTCTTCAGCTTGTCGTCGCGCCCCGCGTCGCCCGCCCAGTTGCTGGCGATGGAGACCAGCAGCCAGAAGAAGCCCTCGGTGCCGATGGGCTTGCGCTCGGCGCGGTACAGGAGGCCGCGGGCGAGGTCGGAGCCCTGCTCGTGCAGGTACGCCGTCGTCGGGTACTTGCGCCCGCGGAAGTCGTAGTAGTACAGGTGGTAGAACGTCTTGCCGAGGAAGCGACGGGCCACGTCGCCGATGGCCTTCGCCTCCCTCATCTTGGTCGCGCGCGACTCCGGGTTGTGCTGCTCCCAGATGTCGCTGAACGCCTCCGTCTTGTTGCGGAGCGCCCAGAGGTGCGTCCGGTACACGTCCTCGTTGACGCGCCAGCCCACCTCCTGCGAGCGGTTCAGACAGTCGAACAGCACCGGGTGCGTCTCCGGGGAGATCGCGTCCAGCACGTCCTTGCTGCCCGTCTTCACCATCTGCTGCCCGGTCGCGTGCCGGGTACCCTGCCAAGCGTCATAGGGCTGCTCGGCCGGCAGCTTCTCCACGGCGCTAGAGCCCACGTCGGACCACATCTCGCAGATGGCGTCGTCGTCGAGCACCTCGACTATGTAGGCCGCGTGGCCCTTGTGGCCCTGCCCCTTCTTCACCCTGAGCATCATCAGCTGCTCGAAGTTCCAGAGCAGGAAGCCGCCCGTCTTTGCGGCCATGCCCGAGTCCCTGCGGAGCTTGAGCTTCGACCGCACTCCGTGGCCGATGGCCGCCACCAGCTCGGCCATGTAGATGCTCTGCGCGCCGTTGCCCTTCTTGACGCGCGTGTACAGGTAGACGACGGAGACCACCGTGTCGAGGTAAGCCTCGACGGGGTAGTCCTTCAGGTACTTCAGTGGGTTACGTACGTTGACCTCTTCCTCGAGGCGCCTCTCGACGAGGCTCTTGAGTTTGGCTTTCATCTTACCTCGATACAACGTGTAGGGCGAGGGCGAGCGCGAAGAACGAGCCCACGATCACCGCGAACTTGGCGGCCAGTGCGAACACTACGAAGAATAGGAAGCACTTGCCAATCATGTACGACGGTGTCATGGTCTTCGATCTCACGCTCGTTCCTCTTTCTGTTCGTGCTTTTCTGTCACATTCCGGTCATGGCCATGATGGCCGCAGCCGCGAGCGCCCCCGCCAGCAGGGGGAGCGCGTAGAGCACTTGCATCTCGAGGTCGTGTCTAGATCGCTTAGGAATAGATGTCGTTGACGCTGCAGAAGTGGATGACCGCCATCGCCAGGGCGAACCCCGGAGAGCCCGAGCGGCCCGTGGTCTCGTACGCCACGTCGGGATGCTTGACGGTCGCCTGCGCGCCGAAGTAGTCGGGCGAGACCTGGCCCGAGCCGACCTCCCAGGTCGCGAGCCTGCCGTTCACGACGGGCACCAGCCGGACGGACTCGTCCAGCCCTCCGCCGTAGTCGGGCAGTATCAGGGACTTGAGGCCGGGTCGCCAGCCGTGTATCAGCTCGCACATGGGCCAGGGGTCCTCGCCCGGCGCCCAGTTCTTGAGCTTCTCTAGGATGACCGCGACGTCAGCCATCGATGAGCTCCGAGGGCTGGAAGCTGCGGGCCATGTCGCCGGTCTTGTGGCCGCCCTTCGGCTTCGCGCCGCCGTAGTCGAAGCCTTGGTAGCCCTCTTCGCCGGAGCCGAGCGGGGTCATCTGCTGCGCCTGCGTGCCTTTTGTCCAGCTCTTACGCATCTTCATCTCCGTTAAAAAATTAGGTGGGAGACCAGTTTAGAGCCTGGTCAGGGCTGTGGCCGTAAAAATATTAGGTAGGCGGGCAGTTTTAAGACTTGCCCGGGTCTCTCGTGCTGTTGACGAAGGCGCAGACCGCGAATACCACGGCCAGCACCTTGAACACGGCGAACGTGCCGCCGGTGAGCTTGTAGACCCCCATGAGGGGGATCTTGAACATCAAGAACCCGAGCAGGAGCGCTCCGCTGAGTTTGACCCCAGTCGCGAGCGCCCCGGCTGCAGACCGCATCAGCGGTCCACGGTCCAGCGCGGGTCGCCGTTGCGCTTGAACGACGCCGACGAGTGATCGAGGTTCTTGCTGGCGCGGTTCATGAGACCCATGGCCGAGATCCAGCCGAAGATCGAGAACAGACCCCAGACGATCAGCACGATCGCCGCGAGGACGATGGAGTACTGGACGAGCTTGATGCTTGCGAAGAAACCGAGACCGAACATAACTAATCTCCCACTTGAGTTTCAGGTGATACCTAGGAGGATATCATATAAGATACCCGCTTTTCCGCGTCCTCAGCCGCGGCGGTTGCCGTTGCCGAACAGGACCGTGGCCGCCATCACGAACATCTTGATGATGCCCATGAAGCAGTAGGTGACGATCGTGAAGAAACCGAGTACGAGCGCTTCCATTTCAATTCTCCGGTTAGGGACTCTTTGATACCTAGGAGGATATCATATAAGATGGCAGCTTTTCCGCGCGCTAGGTGATGCCCTCGATGCGCAGCATGGCGAACTCCCGGACCTCCCGCCTGTCGAAGCAGTAGGCCTGGAGCAGCCACTGGGGCTCGGGGTAGTACTCCGAGGTGCCGAAGCGTAGGCCCATGGGCAGGACCTGCCGGCGCTCCTCGTCGTCGCGGTGGTTCTTGTACCAGAACTCCAGTATGTGCGCGCTGTCGCTCACTTCTTCCTCCTCTTGAGCAGGCCCAGGAAGCCGGTCGCACGCTTGACGTCGCGGCTCAGCTTCCTCTTGGCGGCCAGCTTGTTGCACTTCTTCGGGGTGGGCGGCTTCTGCCACCTTGCGCCGGCCACCTAGTCGGAGCTCCCGTCGGGCGCGTCCGTGCCCTCGGAGGCGGCGTCGTCGCTCTGCTGCTTGGCCTCGCCTCCCTCGTGGTCCCCCTGATTTCGATCGATGAAGCTCTTCATGTAGTCCTCCGCTTGGCGATAGGTTTGAAAGATGGTGACGGCGTGGAGGTGCTCCCGACCGTCGGCGTCTCGGAAGGTGAACTGCCAGCCGTGGCGGGTGGACCATCGGCAGACCTCGTCTCCCCGGAAGGGGCGCTCGAGCTTGCCGAACAGGTCGCCCTCCATGCGCAGCTTGCGGCCCTCCCACCACGCCCTCGTGAGGGGCGTCAGGGTGTGCAGGAGGCTGAGGCCCTCCAGGCGGGCGGCCATCTCCTCGGCGTGGCCGATCACTCGCCGAGCCTGTGCGGCAGGCCGAGCTTCTCGCTGGTCTCGTTGAACTTGTCGCGCACGGCGACGTCCACGTCGATGTCGAGCTGGTTGCAGAACAGCTGCAGCGAGATCACGACGTCGCCCACCTCCTTGGCGATCGCCCGCTTGCACTGGAGCTCGGTGAGGTTGCGCTTGTCGTCGAAGCCGGCCCGCAGGCGGTTGAGCTTCTTCAGCGCGTCGAGCAGCTCGCCGGCCTCGCCGCCGAACTCGACGGCCCAGTCGGAGAGCGACCAGAGCGAGGTGTCGCCGATCGCCTCGGCGCGCTCGTGGGAGACGCGGCGTAGCTCGTCGAAGGTGATGACGCTCATATGCCGAGCCCCCTCAGCTGGCGGAGCCGGCGCTTGACGTAGTCCTCGTCCGGCTTGCTGTACAGGCCGTCGAGCGAGGGCTCCTGCCTGCCGTCGCCGGCCCGGAAGGCGGAGGTCGGCCCGTCGACCTTGTCCTCGAACTGGGCCAGCAGCAGGACCGTCAGCGGGTCCGCGATGCTGATGGTGTGCAGGCCCGCGGCCTCGGAGAAGTAGCCGGTCGAGGGGACGAAGGTCTTGGTGCCCAGGTGCTGCAGCCGGGTCTCGCACTCCCAGGCGAAGCCGTCCCCGCCGTTCAGCGGGGTCTCGTAGGAGAAGCGCTGGTACACCTCGCCGACAGAGCTCTCCCGGAACTCGCGGTTCATCACGGAGCCGCACAGCACCGTGGTGTAGAAGTCGTAGCGGTGGTCGTGCGGCACAACGGCCTCGGGGGCGCGGGAGACGTCGCCCTCGAAGAAGTACGCCTTGAGCGTGAGCTGCGGGCGGCGCAGGAGGCAGACGTAGTCCAGCCCCTTGCAGTGGAAGTCGCGGAACGAGTTCGCGGCGATCTCCTCGATGTTGTCGAACTTCATGGCTCAGGTCCTCAGGTTGTAGACGATTACGGAGAAGGCGAAGTAGGCGGGCACGAGCAGCAGGAGCAGCAGGCACACGCGGGTGGCGGCGCGGATCACGGGAAGAGGTCCGCGGCGCTGACCTTCTCGCGCGCGGGCGCGGGGGTCGGGGCGGGGGCCTGGTCGGCCGGGACCGACTGGATCTCGTCCTCCTTGTTCAGCGCGTCGAAGACGGCCGCGCGGGCCATGAAGACGGCGTCCCAGATGTGGACCCCGCCCCCGACGGCGGTGCCCTTGGGGTGGACCATCTCGACGCGGTACGAGCCGATCGAGCTGTCGAAGTTGGGCGGCAGCACGGTGATCTTCATCTCGAAGGCGCCGGTGGCCTGCAGGAGCTTGACCAGCGCCTTGTCCATGGCGTTGAGCTCCTCCCGCGACTGCGGCAGCCCGGCCTCGGCGAACTCCCTGCGCTCCCTGCGCATCTCAGAGTGGGCGACCCTGCGCTCGCGCTGGGACGGCCCCTTGTAGTCGGTCATGTCCGGTCTCCGGTTAAGAAATTAGGTGGGCGGGCCCTTTAACGCCTTGCCCAGGGCGGTCGGTCACAGGTTCGTACGGAACGAGAACTCGTTGACCAGCTGGTGGTCGAGGAAGAGGCGGACGCGCTTGGCGTTCGTCTCGCAGTTGATCGCGTTCCGGTAGGTGCGGCGCAGCCCGTCCTGGTCGGTGCTGGCCTCGTAGGTGGTGAACTCGGGGTACTCGTACTCGATCCAGCTACCCTGCGCCTTGGCGGCGAAGCACTCGCTGGTGTCGGCGAGGGTGTTGGCGGCGGCGTCGAGGCGGCCTGCGATTGCGTCCAGCACGCGGACGGCGACTTCGTAGAACTTCTGCATGGCGTTTACCTTCTCGATAAGAGTGGGATGGGATCGAACAGGGCGCGGCACACCGCGACGCCCTCCAGGGCGAAGCCGGCGTCCAGTCTCGCCTTCGTGTCCTCGACGATGTGCTGCTCGACCAACGCGTCCAGCACACCCTCGTTCTCGGAGTAGTTCTTGATCAGCACGAAGCCGGGCGGGGGCTTGTAGCCCATCGCCACGGTCAGCGTAAGGGACGGCTCGCCGAAGCGGGTCGCCACCCAGGCGTCGGAGCCGTTCGGGTACCGGCCCTTCCGGACCAGCAGGTCCTCGCCCCTCCAGAGGAACCTCACATCGGGCTCCGCAGGATGAGGTCGCAGAACGCCTCGACGGCGGCCCTCTCGGACTCGATCCGCCTGTACTCGAGCACGGCGGCTCGGACGACGATCGGCTCGCTGACCTCGAGCAGCACGACGATGGCCATCTCCAGGTCCTCGTCGGTCGGCTCGCGGCCGTCGGTGATGGCGATGCGGAGCATCTTGAGCTCCACCTTCAGGAACATGATGTAGTCCACTTGGCTTCTCCTCGTCAGCGGATGAACTGGGCGATGACCTCGCCCGTGTGGGAGTCGAACACGCGGGCCGACCGGATGGTCACGGGGTGGCCGGTGAAGGCCGCCCTGTGGTTGAGCTCCGCGGCGCGGCGGCTGTCGGTCCTGAACGCGTACGGGAAGTCGCACTCGAACCAGAGGGTGAGGCAGAGGTAGCGGCCCTCGGTGAGGCCGACCTGGACTGGCGCTTCGAGCATGGAGAGTCTCCTGCGAAATAAAGGCGCCCCGGAGGACGCTTAGGTTGTTACGAGAGGGCCTGGGAGAGCTGAGACAGCCTCATGGCCATCTTGCCGAGCGCGGGGCTCTCCAGGGCGGCGGCGGCCTTGGCCAGCCGGGTTGACGCCTTGCGGGAGGCATCCGAGAGTTGCTTGAACATTGTCTTCTCCTAGAAGTGATACTCGCCGGTGTCCTCCATGGCCTCGGCGATGAGCTTGTAGAGGTTGCCCACGGCGTAGGCCATGGTCTCCTCGCCGGGGTCGTCCTCGCCGATCTCCTTGAACAGCGCGACCGCGGCGTGTACGGCCTCGTGGGCCACCGTGGCCTGCAGGCGCAGCCCTCGGCGCTCGGGGTTGATGTAGACGACGAGGAACTCGTTGTCCACCAGCTTGCTCCACACGCAGCCGCTGGGGTTCCCCTCGATCGGGGCCTTCCCGTACGCCTTGAGGAACTTGTTCGCCTCGTCCACGCTGTAGAACAGCTTGAGCTCTGTGTTGTCGACGGACAGCAGGTTGATACTCATTGAGCACCTCAAATAAAGGGGAGACCTCCGAAGAGACCTCCCAGGTGGATATCATATAAGATGCTCGGTTTTGCGCGTCCGTTACGCCTCGTTCTGCGAGAGCGCCCCGCTGCCCTGCACGAGGTAGCGTCGGGCCGACGCGGGCAGCGCCGTCTTGAACGCGGGCCGGCGGGCCCGGTACAGCCGGTTCTTGGCGATCCGCGTCACGCAGACCTTGTCCGACTGGTTGCCCCCCAGCACGTGGTACGCCGTGGCGTCCTCCGCGATGTAGAAGCCGACGTGACCACCCCCTTCCCGCTTGAACGTGAGCACGTCGCCGAGGACGGGCTCCTTCACTGGTGTTCCGACGTTGCCCCAGTTCAGGGCGTAGAGCGGGCCGTACGGCACGGGCTTCCCCGCGCGCTGGCTCACGACGGCGGCGAACAGGCCGCACCAGGGCACGTCGTCCCCGGTGTACCTGTAGCCTAGCTTGGGCACGCCCACCTCGTCCGCCCAGCCCATGATCACCTTGTTGGAGGCTTTGCCGGGCGTCTCGACGGTGCCGAGCAGCTCCAGGCCTCGCTGGATGGTCAGGGGTAGGACGCCCACGGTGGCGAGCCACTCGTATCCCTTGGGCACGTTCACTTGCGGAGCCTCTTCTCGGCCAGCCGCTCCAGGGCCGACACGGCCTCGTGGGTGGCGGCGGTGACGGCCACGTTGACCGTCGGGTTGCCCCTCGCGATCTTGTCCGCGATCGCGGTGGCGGCGGCCTGGGTGCCCGCCTCGATGACCACGGTGGCGGGCTTCGCCCTCGGGTCCACCTTCTGCTGGACCTTGTACAGCTCGTACAGGCCCACCAGCATCTTCAGGATCTTCATCACTTCAGCTCTCCATTCTTGGCGGTGGCGATCAGTATCTCCTCCTGGTTGTGTGCCGACTTGCTCGACCCGAAGTAGAAGTTCAGGACGCTCGTCACTACCGTGCCCAGCAGGAAGCCTAGCACCGTGTCGGCGAAGCGTACGTTCTCCTTCGGAACGTCGAAGAAGGTGATGGCGGTGATGTAGCTGGCCGCAAACGCGCTCCAGCTGCCGCCGAGCCAGTACATGAACCGGCCCGCCCGCCTCTGCGACTGGGTGGGGATCTCCACACCACCCGTGTCCTCTTCCATCTCATCTCATCCCTTAGGGGAGGGTCTCTCTTAGGGTCTACCCCTCTATACCAGCTCACGCTAGGGAGCCGCAGGGGAGGGCGCCTAAGGGTTAATTTAACGGGGTGGCGCGAAGCCGGCCCCGCACGCGGTCAGCCCGCGTCGGCTTCCTCGCGGGTGCGCAGGTCCGCGCCCCTAGCAGAGAGCCCCGGAGAGCGGCGCGACGCCGACCCGGCACCCTCGCACCGGGGAGCCGCCCGAGCCGCCCCTGCCTTGGCGAGCGGGTGCCAGCGGGTCCGCCGGGTGAGGCGGCGCTCCCCGCGCGTCCACCCCGCCCTCTCCAGGAGCCTTGAGAACGTCTCGGACGAAGGCAGCACGCTGCTCGTGACGACGACCTCGTAGCCCCTGGACTCCGCGAACAGGAACAGGTTCTCGTGGAACTCCACCAGCGCCCTCGCGGCGGAGAGGCCGGACAGCTCGCTGTGGTAGTACAGCTGGCTCAGCGCCTTGGTCGAAGAGTGGAACATGCCAGCCCCCTCGCCCGCCGCCAGCCACCCCACCACCGCGTCCCCGCGCTCCATCACCCTGAAGTAGGGCATGCGTGCGAAGGTCTCGAACGCCTCGGCGCACGACGCCTCCGTCACGGGGAAGTCGGGGTCGTTGTACTTCTCGAAGAGCGACCTCGACAGCCTCGAGAGGGCCGGCAGGTCGCTCCTGCGAGCCCTCCGTATGGTCACGCCTCGGTCGCGGGCGCTTCGGCGGCCTCGTCCGCGCCGACCCCGTACGAGCGCTTCACGTTCTCGAGGTCGAAGCCGAAGGCCATGCCAACAGCGCCGCGCACCCGGTTCAGCAGCTGGCACGCCGCGCTGTCCTGGCCGTTGGTGGGCACGCCCTCCGCCAGCGCGTCGAGCCGACCGGTGACGTCCTTGGCGATGGCGTCGATCGCCTCGACGAGCTCCTTCTCGGAGGCCCGGATCGCGGCGTAGAAGTTGTCGAGCTCTTCCTTGGTAGCCATTACTTGTCTCACTCTGTCTATCGTGGAGGGAGGGCGGGATTGCCCTCCCCCGAGAGGCCCCCTAGGGCTCGTAGGTGGTGATCTGCAGCTGCTCCACGACGACGTCGGCCTGGTAGGCCTTGCCGGTGACGCCCCCGTCGCTGAAGTCGTACACCCTCGCGCGCAGCTGGATCGGGTTCGTGCCGCCGGTGGTGTCGGTGAACTCGATCGTCCCGGAAGCGGACTTGCGCACGAGAGACGGCTCGCCCTCGTTGGCGACGCCGTTGTTGGCGCTCTCGTAGCGGTAGTTCCCGAGGGAGCCGGTGCCTAGCGTGGTCCAGGTGTTGTCGCTGTTCAGACGCTCCAGCAGGAAGTTGCCCCTGGTGGCGCCTCCGTCCGCGTGGTTGGACCAGCGGGTGCCCGTGAGCGAGAAGGCCAGGCTCGCCACGAAGTAGCGCGTCTTGCCGTTGGTTACGAAGGGACCCACCGCGACGGAGCTGTTGCCGTAGTCGTAGGTGGTCTTCTGGTTGCGGAGCTGGCCCTCGGCGATGCTGCCGTTGAAGAAGGCCTGACCGTCCGTGCGCAGGTAGTACACGGCCTGGGCCTCGGTGCACTCGCTGACGCTGTTCTTGACGGGCCCGTACCACTCGATGAACTGGTTGGCCGAGCCGAAGCCCGTCCCGCTCACCTTCATGTGGGTGCTCGACTTCCAGATGATGCGGCCGTTACCGCCCACCAGGTCGTTGGCGATGATCACGTTGCCGCCCTCAGCGGTGAGAGCCGGGATCACCCTGCCGTCGGCCTTGTTCTTCAGCGAGATGGTGGTCGCCGTGAGCGCCACGTTAGACGTGGGCTGACCGGAGGCGTTGGTGGCGACGATCTCAACCGTCGCGTCCGCCCCCGGCACGGAGGCCGTCTTGCTGAAGTACGCCGTCAGCTTGCCGGTCTGGTCGGCTACGGTGCCCTCCAGCGTGCTCACCTTGGCGCTGATGCCCGACACCTTGCCCGACTCCACCTCGGCGGTGGTCGCCGGCCTGATGCCGCACTTCTGCCAGATGGTGCGCAGGAAGCCCTGGTACCCGGCGAACCCGTCCCAGCCAGCCATCATGTAGAGCTGGATCTGACCCGTGTTGTTGCCGTTGTACACCAGCTTGGTGAAGCTGTAGTTGCCCGTGCCGTGCGGTCCAGTGTAGCCGTCGGTGTCGGGGTCGGTGTTGAAGTTCAGGCGGCCGGTGTGGCCGTTGTTGAACTCCGTGTACACGCCCGCGCCCAGGGAGTTGCCGTCCTCCAGGCGCACCTCGCACTCCAGCACGTACCAGCCCTTGGGGAACTGGCCGTACAGGGTGTTGCGGAGGCCGCAGTTGGTGCCCTGCCTGTCCACCTGGACCGGTCGGACGGCCCCGTAGTTGCTGGGGCTCTGGCTGATCCAGCCGCCGCGGTAGCCCCCGCCGTCCATGCTCCACACGTCCCAGTACGCGGGCAGGCTGTTCTGCGCGCCCGTGTAGCCCGGCTCGGTGAAGGCCGCGTTCCTGTTGAGGTACTCCTTCCGGCCCACCGACGACTCCAGCACGCTCGCCCTCTGGGTGATCGCACTGTCGTTGGCGGCGATGGCCGTCTCCGCCGTGCCGATGCGCGCCAGCACGCCCGTCGTCGGGGTGTTGAACGTGGCCAGCATGTCGTTGGTGCGCTTGACCAGACCCTTGGTGTCGTCGCCCAGCGTCGTCTCGACGTTGGTGATGCGACCGTTCGAGGCGTACTCCTCGGTGACGTCATAGACCTCGCAGCCGGCGACGGCGTACCTCACGCCACCGCCCGCGTTCACGTTGAGGTGGATGCGAGGGCGAGCCCAGGCCATGTTGGCGATGGCCCTCATGTCGTGGACGATCGTGGTATAGTCCCACGCGTTGTCCACGATCTCCGACGACTGCAGCTGCCTCTGCGAGTAGTTGCCGGTGTTGTTGGACGCCCGCCAGAAGAAGCCAGCGTGAACCTGCGAGTTGCCGCTGGACACGTTGCCCAGGCGACGCACCTTCCACACGATGCGGTAGGTGCGGTCCTTCTGCGGCTTGAAGAACCACATCGCCGAGATCAGGATGGACTCGCCCGCCGCCGACACGAACGCCGGGAAGTTCTCGTCCATCATGATGAAGTGGCCGTCGTTCATCACGAAGCCGGTGGCGTTGATGTTGCCCTCATCGTTGGTCCACTGGCTCGGGTTGCCGATGCTGGTGGGCAGGATGCTCTGCGCCGACTTCTTGAAGATGGTATCCGCAGTGTTCACGCGCTGCGTGAGGCCGCTGTTGGCGTCACCCACCGCGGTTACCACGCTGCCGAGCCGGGCCACGACACCAGTGTTGGCGGCGTTGAGCAGCACCGACAGGTCCTCGGTCTTCTTCACGAGACCGCTGTCCTTGTTGCCGATGGCCGTCTCGGTGCTGCCGAGGCGCGCGATCACGCCGTTGTCTCCGAGCAGCGACTCGCTGGCCTGCTGACCCAGCACCTCCGCGCGGGAGGCGGGGCGGATCGAGGCCGACACGAAGTCTACGGTCTTAGCCACCAACCCCTTGTTGAACGGCGTCCAATTGGCCATGCAGTGGAAGTTGACGTTGCCGCCGGTGCCGATGTACACCAGCTGCGTCCACCGCCTGTCCACCACGCTCGCGGAGCTGGTGGTCACGCCGTCGTTATCGGGCGTAGAGGCAAAGTCGATGCTCGCCTGGCCCCCGGCCGTCACGCCGGCACCCCTCCAGTCGCCGCTGCGGATGGCCGCCGCGACGTCGATGACGTACCAGCCCTTGACAATGAACGGCACGTTAACCATACCCAAGCCGCACTCGGAGGCGGGCGCGACGATGCGCACGTTCTTCGAGCCGGTGCCGAAGGCGTCCTGCGTGATGCGGGTAGCAGAGGCGCCCGAGGGCTTGTTCCACCAGTTGTAGCCCAGCGGCAGCTCCTGGTCGGTGGGCCAGACGCCGAAGCGTGGGTTCGCGTTCAGGGCAGCGCCGTCCAGCAGCGCAGCGCTCTCCAGCACCGACGCCCGCTTCGTGATGGCGGTGTCGTTGGTGCTGATGGCCGTCTCGGCGGTGCTGAGGCGACCCTTGACGCTGGTGGAGCCCGTGTTGACGTCCGTGTAGAGGTCCGCGAGGCGCTTCACCACGCCCGTGCTCGGGTCGGAGAGGGTGCTCTCCGTCGTGGTCAGGCGCGCGTTGGTGCCGACGGCGTCGCCGTTGCCCGACAGGTCGGGGATGCCCTTGTACAGGTCGAAGTAGGTCTCCACGAAGGCCTTGGGGTCGCTGTCGACGAGGCCGCCGACCAGCTCCAGGCCCCTGCCCTTGCCCAGGCCCGCACGACCGATGAGCACGTACGCGCCCCGGTTCTTGATGTTGCGGTAGCCCTGTCCAGCGCCGATGCCCTCCATGGCGGCGAGCAGGTCGGCCTGCAAGTGGTTGTTGACAGGCTCGTCGTTCGTCATGATGACGATCGTCTGGCCCTTCGTCACGCCGTTCAGCATGTTGGCCAGCTCGGTGGCCGCAGCGGTGCTCCCGTAGACGTCGTACACCTTCGAAAACGAGATGGCGTTGCTGCCGCTGCCGAACACGACCGCACCGTAGCTGCGACCCACGGCAAACAGAGCCGTCCCGTCAGCAGCGTACAGGCCCGTGCTCGTGTTGCCCCAGGGAGCATCCGTTCCGGCGTAGCCCGCCGACCTGACCAGAAAGCGAACGGGCAGCTGCCCGTAACGCGTCTCAGCCCTGCTCATCCGGCTGGTGAGACCGTTAGTCGGATCTGTGACCGTGGTGGTCAGGTCCGTGAGCTTGGCCGCCACGCCGGTGCCCTGGGTGTTGAGCTGGCTGTCCAGCGAGGTGACCTTCTGGACTAGGCCGCTGTTGGCGTCGCCCACCACCAGCCGGGTGTCGGTCAACTTTGCGTTGATGCCGTCGCCCGCCTTGTTGATCTGGACGTTCAGGTCCTCGGTCTTCTTGACGAGCCCCGAGCTGGCCGTGCCGATGACCGTCTCGGCCGTAGCGAGGCGTGAGGACGTGTCGTCCAAGACCGTGGTGCCGTTGCCGGGCACGTAGGGGTTCCAGGCGGTGTTGCCCTCGTAGGTCTCACCGAAGTAGGGGCGCCAGATGAACATCCAGCTGTTAGTCTCGCCCGAGACCGTCCCCCACTTGCCGAGCCCCACCTCGACCTGCACCGCGCCTGCAGGCGGCTTGACCGACTTGAAGCCCATCTGAGTGTAGTTCTTCGGATCCACGCCGCCGGTGGCCACGGTGGCCCCGCCCGTCCAGTTGGTCTGGCTGGTGATCTGCGCACCCGAGGCGTCGAACCAGATCATCCGCATCTCGGCCCTGCAGCGGTGCGCGGCGTTGAAGGAGTAGAACTGGTACCAGCGGGTGTCGTCCACGGGCAACCGCTCGCTGATCTGCGCCGCCGCGTAGCCGGTGACGCCGGCGTCCCCCTGCGAGTACAGGGAGAAGACGTTCTCGTCCTTGGGATGCCACTCGTCGGTAGGGTTGTTCACCCCGATGTTGAGCCCCGTCGGAACGTTCCAACCGGTGGTCTTCTTGTTCGGCCAGCTGGTGTTGGGCAGCATGTTGCCCGCCGGGATAGGCCGCACCTCGAGCTTGCTCGTGCGCGCCACTACGCCGGTGGTGCCGTCGTTGAGAGCGCTCTCCGTAGCCTCCAGCCGCGCGGTCAGGCTCTTGCCCGTGGTGTTGTTGCCTACCGAGGTCTCCAGCGCGCTGATCTTCGCCGCGTAGCCGGTGCCGGGGGTGCTGATGGCCGTCGAGATGTCCTTGACGCTGGCGCGAGTGTCCAGGATCTCCGTCACGTCTTGGACGCTGCACCCGGCCACCATGAAGCGCGCCCCCGCGCCGCCGCCGTTGTTCAGGTGGACGCGGGGCCGAGCCCAGCCCATACCGTCGATGCCCTTCATCTCGTAGGACAGCTCGTCGTAGTCCGTCGCGCTGCCCTTGAGCGTGGAGGCGTCTACCGACTTGGTGGCGTAGTTGTCACCGCCGTTGGTGCCCTTCCAGACGAAGCCGAAATCCACGAGGGACGTCCCGCTCGTCGCCGCGTTCCAGCGACGGACCTTCCACGTGACGCGGTAGGTACGGTCCTTCTGCGGCTTGAAGAACCAGGTCGGTGCCAGCTTGATGCTCTCGCCCGCGTTGGTGGTGAAGGTCATCACGCCCTCGCCGTTGAGGTAGAAGCGCGACTCCGTCAGGTCGAACACCGTCGGCTGGAGAACGAGCTCCTGGCTCGTCCAGTTGCCGGGGTTGAGCATGTTCTCCGGCATGATCTGCTGGCCGGACTTAGTGACGCTCGTGCTGAGGTCGTTGGTCTTCTTCACTAGCCCCTTGGTGCTGTCGCCGATGGCGAGCTCGGCGGTGCTCAGGCGCGCCGTAACGCTGGGACCGCCGGTCGGGTTGATCTGGACGTTGAGGTCGTTGAACGACTTGACGAGACCCGAGGTGCTGTCGCCCAGGGTCGTCTGGACCGTCTGGAGCCGAGCCACCACGCCGGACTGGGGCGTGTTGAGGGTGTCGTCGGCCTTCTGCGCCTTGATCTCGGGGTCCGTGGCGGGGCGCACGTTGACCAGGTACAGCTCGTAGACGCTGTCCACGCCGGTGTTGTTGCTCGGGCTGCTGGTCTGGCCCATCTTGAGGCCCAGGAAGGTGACCAGCTGGTCCGCGTCGGCGTTGGTGATCTGCATCAGCTTGCGGAATCGGTAGGTCTTGCCCGCCGCCCCGTCCCCAGGAGCGCCGCCGCTGGTGTCCGGGTCGGATCCGCACTTCAGGGAGTACTCGTTGGAGTTGGCGCCGCCGCTGGTCCGGGTGCGGGCGAAGATCCCCAGCCCCTGCAGCGTGCCGGAGATCAGCTTCACGTCCATCTCGAGGACGATCCACTGGCTCTGGCGCACGACACCCATCGGGCTAGCCGCGCTCATGTAGGTCCCCACGCCCGCCGTCGTGCTGGCGCGCAGCGCGTAGCCCACGCCGCCCTCCCCCAGGACGCGCGTCAGGCGGGCGGCTCCGGGGTCGCCCTCGTTGTTCCAGTAGGCGGGGCGACCGCTGGTCGTCGCGTACTGGCCGAACTTCGGGTTGGGCGTGAAGCCGGTCCAGCCGTAGTTGGTCTCGTTGACCGTGATGCGGGCGCTCATGGCGCTGTCGTCGGCCGCTCGAGTGACGGCCTCGTCGGTCAGCAGGCTAGAGACGGTCTTGCCGCTCTGGATGCTCCCGATAAGGGTCGTGCGTATGGACTGCGTATCGGCCAGCCGGTTGTTGACCTCCGCCGTCACCCCGGCCGCCGCGTCGTCGCCCGCCTTCTTAGCGGCGTTGATGTTGACCTGCAGCGCGCTCGCCGTGGTGTCGACCTTCGCGCTGGCGTCGTCGCCCGCCTTCTTGGCGTTCGCTATGCTGACGTTCAGGGTGGAGGTCGAGCTGCTGATCGCCAGGGCCGCGTCGTCGGCCACCTTCTTTGCGGCGGTGATCGACCTGTTGATGGCCGAGTCGGCGCTGCTGATGGCAGTGGCGGTGTCGTTCAGGGCCTTGGTGAGGCCGCTGTTGGCGTCCCCGATGGCGTCCTTGCTGTCCTTGGCGCTCTTGACGAGGTCCTGGGCCTTCTGGCCGGCGACGTAGGTGTCGTTGGGAGAGCCGCGGGTGGAGCCCGCCTCGGCCGCTGAGTAGGACAGGATGGTCACGTCCGCGTCGGCGGTCACGCCGGTCGGGTCGGACGCCTCCTTGGCCAGCAGGGAGTAGACGCGCGAGCTCTCGTTGAAGCCGGCCACCACGAGCGTCCCGCCCGTGCCCACGCGGGTCGAGCCGAGGTACCACTCGAACGTGGGGCTGACGAAGCCCTGGGCCCTCGCCACGAGGGAGAGGGTGACCGGGGCGAAGCCGCCGCCGTCCTGCTTCAGGAAGGTGGTCACGGGCGCGTCGATGGTGACGGCGCGGAGCCAGTTGTGGGTCAGCGTGATCGCGGCGCGGGGGTCCGTCGTCGTGATCCGAGACATGCGACCGTTGGACGACAGCGCCTTGACGCCGAAGAACGCGCTCGCCGCGTTGACGCTCGGCAGGTCGTAGCTGGGCGTGGTGGTGCGGGCGATCTCGGTGAGGATCGGCTTGCCGTCCCCGTCCGTGCCGTCCACCCCGGCCCTGTGCATGAACCACACGTAGGCCGAGAACTCCGGGAACGCGACGGGGTCGCACTCCAGCCGTCCCGAGCTGTCCGTGTTGTCCTTGTTCGGGGCCAGGTACCTGATCTCGTAGGGCTGCGGCAGGACGATGTTGTACACCGGCGGGGCGCTGATGTTGACGTCGTCCTTGACGTTCCAGGCGAGCTGGGTGTAGTCGAAGCGAGACGCCTCGACCTCGCAGCGGTCGTCGCCGACCACCTTGACGCCCTCGACACGGAGGTACAGGGGCTGTGCGTAGCCGACGTTCAGGGTCAGGCTCTTCAGCTGAACGAAGTCGCCGGGCTCGTAGAAGCGGTCGGTGACCACGTACTTGAACTTGTACCCGGCCGCCGTGCGGCTCGACCGGACGAGCTCCTCCGCCTTTGCCAGCGCGTGCTGGGTGTCGGTGATGCCGTCCGAGAAGATGTCGGCCTCGAGCTCCAGCCCGTTGTCCTCGGCCAGCATCTCCTTGTAGACCGCGTCGCTCTCGGTGACCTGGGCGTAGCTGTCGTAGGACGTGCTGCGGGTCGTCCAGAGCACCACGTTGGCGTTGTCGATCTTGACCGCCACCGCCTTGGCCGCGTTGCCGTCGTTCGTGCCGCTGACGGTGATGGTGTAGACCCGGACGCCCGCCGAGGAGCCGAGCGTCACCGACCGCTTAGCGGGGACCTTCCAGTTGTTGTTGCTGAGGGACAGCACGCTGGCCCCGCTCTGGTCGTCCTTGATGCTGACGCTGATGGTGTTGTCGCCGGTGGCCGCGAGGGCGTAGGTGCCGGCTTGGTCCGGGTTCACGCGCAGCTTCCAGGTCATGCTGGTGCTGTCGCCGGCCCCGTTCCAGACGCCGTAGGCGCTCAGCAGGCGGCCGCCCTCCTTGAGCTCGTCCCAGCCGCCCACGCCCTGCGGGTAGCTCTGGGCACCGATGCCTCGGGCGTAGCTGTTGTTGTACTTGGGCGGCCAGGAGACGCTGTCCTCCTTGAACCCCTCGTACTCGTTGTGGAAGCGGATCTTGCAGTGGTTGTAGCGGTCGCTGGCGGTCGGCCACGCGATGCTGACGTCCTCGCCCATCACGAGGTCGTCGTCGGTGATCACGCCGGCCAGAACGATCTTGTCGTTCGTCTCCGGGTACTGCATGCTCAGACGGTACTTGCCGCCCGACCAGACCAGCCGCGCGTCGCCCATCGTGGAGAGGATGGCCTCCACGTTCTCGCGGACGGGCTTGCTGGTGTCCACGACGATGTTGCACTCGTAGAGCGGCAGGTCGCGGGTGTCCGTCGCGCCGATCCCGTCGGTCGGCTTCCAGAACTTGCCCCCGACGGCCACGCCCGACTGCACCACCTTGCGGCAGAGCGCGTCGGCCGCCTCGAAGCTGAACAGGTCCAAGTCGCCGACGTCACAGCCCTTCCCGTTCTCCCTGTCGAGCAGGTAGTCGAGCAGGCAGAGCGACGGGCTCGTCGTGTAGCGGTACTTGGTCGGGTCCTCCTCGTACGACTTGGTGGTCGACAGGACGCCGTTCGCCACCCAGCGGACCTTGCGGCCCTCGATGTAGCTCTGCACGCCGGGGACGCCCTGGAACTGGGGGTCGTCCCGGTCGATGCGGAAGAAGGCCGACAGGTAGGCCGCCCGAGTGAACTTGGAGTCCTTGCGCTCGGGGAAGTTGGCGGCCATGACGGAGTCCGCCCCGCCGTTGTAGTGGTAGTCCAGGCGCAGCGCGGCCTTGACCCCGGACGTCTTCTTCTTGCCCGTGGTGGCCTGGATCTCGCCGTACGTCCCCAGGGTGGGGTCGTCGATGAACCGCGCGCCGTCGATGATCACGTCCCTGACGGCGTTGATCGGCCCCACGCAGAGGGCCTGCTGGTACGCGAGGAAGTCGTTCTTGCCGCCGGACAGCGGGCCGGACATGTAGCCGGACCCCTGCTGCGATACGGTGCCGAGCATCCCCAGCTGAGCGTACAGGTTCGCGTCCCAGATGGAGTAGGTGTAGTTGTACCCGGCGTAGGCCGGGGAGCCCGTCAGGAAGCTCTTGTCCGAGTTCGGCGCATCGAAAGCGAAGTCGTTGCGCGTGTTGTGGTACGTGCGGGTGCCGCCGATCATGGCGCGACCGTAGACGATGGGCAGGTACTCGGGCTCGCCCTCGACCACCAGCTCGAAGCCCTTGCGGGCGTCCGCCGCGGCCTGCGCCTGCGCCTTCATCTTCTTGGCCTGCACGACCTGGTAGGCTGCGGACGCCGCCGAGATGACGAACGCCGCTGCCGCGATGATGATTACTTCGAGACCCATTAGGACCTCCCCCACTTTAGCACGAGCGCGCCCGAGCCGTTATAGATCTTATCGCAGCTCGAGTCCTCCGGGTCCCTCGCGCGCATGACGTCGCGGGACAGGTAGGTGCCCTTGCTCATGTCCAACGAGACCATGGGGCTCGCCCCGGTCATGTCGAACAGCGACTCGCCGACCTCCTCCGTGCTGACGTTGGACGTCATGCCGTCGACCCGCCCCTTGTACACGATGAACGTGTCCTCGATGTCGGTCAGGGGCAGGTTGGTGTCGGGGTCCAGGAAGCAGAGGCGAACCTCCATCCTCTTGCCGACGAGGCCGTTCTCCGCGTCCGCGGCCCCCTGGAACTCGGGGTCGGCCAGCGTCACGCGGTACTGCTCCCGGTCGACGTTGGAGCTGATCTTGGGTGGGTCCACGGAGACGATGAAGTCGTCCGCGGCGTACGTGATGTCGTTGCCGAGCTTCACGGTGTTGTAGTGGGTCGTCGAGGCCCGGTAGACGCTCAAATCGGCGTTGAGCAGGTGAAGGCAGAAGAACGCCCTCGCCCGCCCGTCGGCGATGAGCTGTCGAACCCTCGGGCTGAACAGCAACATATCTCAAATCCTCTCAATTAGCTTGACCGTACCCGCGTCCATGAGGACGCCGTCCTCGTACGACATACCGATCACTGTGTCGGTGTCGTAGAGGCAATTCATGACGACGTTGTCTCGGTGGGTCAGCGATGTCGCGTTGACCGCCACGCGCAGCTCCGGGAAGATCCTCATCGTCCCGTTGCCGTTCAGGTCGGCGGTCAGCATATATACCTTCGAATGGTTGGCGAAGCGGATGAACGTACCCTTGGGCACGAGCCCGCCGTTACCGGAGACGGTGAGGGCCGTAGCCCCCGCCGCCCCCGTCGCCGTGAACGCCGAGTTCGACGTTCGCCTCTTTATGACGCCCCCGTTCTGGGGGACGTAGATCGTAACCGGCTCCGAGTGGCCGCTGGTCACCAGGTTGACCATCAGGTCCTGCGCGCCAGCGCCGAGCGGCTCGAGCCGGGTCTCTAGTTCCCAGCGTTGAGCCGCCCGCCGCCCGACCTGCCTCCGGAGAGACAGGGTATCGGAGACGAACACGGGCCGGTTGGAGCGTAGCGTCATGGGCACCACGAACTGCGCGATGACGACCCCGTTGTCGACGATACCGTAGGGCATTACCTGTATCCCTGTTCCTTATTGTGCTGCCTGACCCCCGCAGCGATCTGCGGGAGCATCTCGTAGATGGTCGCCTTGGTCTGCCGGTTGATGTCCCCGGTGATGCCAAGGTTGATCTCGGTCTTGCCGCTCTCCTGGCGGGAGGGCAGCTTCGACTCGTCGATCGTGCCCACGGTGGGCAGGGCTAGCATGCTGGACTCAGACGCGCCCACCACGCCGCCGGTGGCGAACTTCGGGAGGGTGTCGTTGTTGATGGCGTTCAGGAGCGGCCGGTACTTGCGTGCCTGCCGTGCCTTGATGATGTGCTCGTCGTCGGAGACCATGGCCAGGATGCTGTCGCTGGTCCCGGTGCCGGGGCCGCTGATCTTGCCGTTGGTCGAGACGGCCCCGCCCTCTGCGAAGAAGCCCCCGATGAGGGTGCCGAACAGGGAGCCGAGACCGGCCGCAGCGCCGACCACCCCTCCAGCGGACATGCCGCTGAGGGAGCCGCCGATGCTCTTGGCAACGTCTGTCCCGGCGCTGGTCAGGCTGTCGCCCAGCAGGCCGGCGACGTCGCCCCCGGTGCTGCCGAACAGGTCGGCGATGCCGGTGCCCGCGTCGGTGATCCCGGTGTCCAGGAGGCCTGCCCCCTTGCCGAAGATCTTGCCGATACCGCTGGTGCCGGCGGACAGGAGGTTGCCCCCGATGCCGCCGCTCTCCGGGCTGTCGGAGATGGGGTTGAAGTCCCAGCCCGACATGAACGAGCCCAGCGGGCCTTCCTTCTTCTTCTTCTTGCCGAACAGGCCGCCGAAGAAGCCTCCCACACCGCCGAGGTCGAGCTTGCCGTCCTTGTTGCCTCCGAAGATGCTACGGATGCCCTGCGTCACGACGCCGTTCTCGCCCGTGATCGGGGCGGTGATGGCGCCCGTGGCCTGACGGAGGATGTCCTGGGACAGACCGTTGAAGATCGACTTGAAGAAGCCGCCCTTACCGGTGAAGGCGTTGAACAGCGCGTCGTTGAGGTTGCGGTCCAGGGACTGGGCCAGCTGCTCCCCGGCCTGCCGGAGAGAGTCGCCCATGTGCACGACCCGGTCGGTGAACCGGTCCATGTTGCCCTGCACGTTCTGGAGCTCTCGCGCGAGGACGGAGGTGTCCTGCCCGGTAGCGTCCGCGGCCGCGATGGCCTCGTTGAGGTCGTCGATCCGCTCCTGGTACGCGCCCAGCTTCGCCAGCTGCTTCGGGTCGAAGAGGTCGAGGGTCTTCAGGTCCATGCCGGCCGTAGCCAGCTTGTCCTTCAGCCCGCCGCCGTTCGCCCCGGTGAAGCGCTTGCGAGCACGGTCGATCTTGTCGGCCGTGTCGGCGTTCACCTCACCCCTGCCGTAGTCCACGAGAGGGTTCGCCGTGACGACGATGTCCTGACCCTCAGCCTCCGGAGACCTCGCGACCGACGGCTTGTAGGCCGCCATGTTCTTGGCCACGTAGTCCTGCGTCTCCTTGGGGAGCCGCTTGAGCCAGTCCTCGCCGCCCCTGCGCATCGCCTTGTTCAGGTTGCCGGGGCCAGCGTTGTAGGCAGCCCACATCTTGTCAACGGAGCCGTAGATCTTGAGGAGGGCGGACAGGTAGTCCTTGCCCACCCGAGCCAGCTCGTCCGCCGAGCCGTCCCGAGCAGCCCTCACCCCGAAGCCGGGGTCCCTCGCGGTGCCCGGCATGACCTGCATCTCGCCCTGCGCGCCCTTGGAGGACCGCAGGAGCTTCCCGCCCTTGCCGTAGCGACGACCGCCGCTCTCGGTGTTCAGGGTGATGTCGACCAGCTTGCCGAAGTCGTCGGGGGTGGCAGCGACGCCGGCCGGGGTGGCCGACAGGGTCG